>JADEYI010000027.1_pt1 | contig 294722 bp, 448 predicted proteins | sample 8542331 | NCBI WGS metagenome assembly JADEYI01 (sample SAMN16510988, study PRJNA670497) | mine drainage metagenome | isolation source: biofilm near Copperflume 1 | place: Germany: Marsberg coppermine Kilianstollen | collected 2018-02
TGGCACCTATGTAATAGCGGGGGCTCCCCCTTAAAAAAAAAAAAAAAAAAAAAACTCGTTGCCCCCTGCGACCGCGCAGCCGGCGTTGGTGGAGCACTGGGACATTATTACGCCCTGGCACCCGCGCACCGGGAAGCGCCAGCAGCCTGGAGCACAGGAGCGCGGCACCAGCATATCTGGCAGCTGGGCAGATTCCTGCTTTTCTCCAGCTTCCCAGCAGAATGGATGCAGGCCATGGCATGCTAGCAGCAGTACGTGCACGCTGATCAGAAGCTGCAAAAGCGCCACCAGCCAAACTCGCTCAGTTACGACGCGGTCCTCAGTGAGCCCCTGTATTTCAACAGGCAACTCATAGTTGCCGGTGAGCAGCCTCTTGTCTGGAAGGAATGGGCCAGGCTCTATCTCGTCAGGATCAGCCACCTTGCGACATGTTGCGCGGCCCAGAGCACCAGCAGAGCGCCATTCGTGATCGCCTGGCGCCCCTCCTCGCAGCCCTGCCGGTCGCATCGAGACCGGCGCAGCAGCAGGCCACTACCTTCGCACTAACATAGCCAGTAGCACAGGATCACTCGTCTTAGTAGAGGATGGAGCACAGCCAGGCCAGCACGCCTTCTTGCCTGCCAACGCGCAGCCGGCGCTGCTGCAGTGGTGATTCACCAGGCCTTGGCACCCGCGCACCGGGAAGCACAAGCAGCCCCAGGAGCAGGAGGAGAGTACGCTCCTCCGCGCCCTTCCACACAAGCAATGCGGTACCTCTTCGGCTTCTGGGGCAGTCAAGTTGTGGATCCTCGGCCATGGGGCCTCACCCGGCAAACGAGGTCGTTGTCAACGTGGCCACTACGCGGCGCCAGGTGCTTTATAGGATTAGCAAGGGAATGGCCAGCCCACTCGACCCGCTGCGGCCAGCCATCTGGGCCGACACCACAGATCAGCACAGCAAGCTGCGGGCGCTTGAGATGCGCTGGCAGTCCAGAGCAGCAGCAGCAGGCTCAGGGTCTCGGGTCCTGGGCAAGTGGTCGCGTGGGAGGCCGGACCCCTCCTCCTATACTATATGGATGGGCCCGTCGAGGCGGCGGCCACCTTAGCCGCGGGATCGTCACGGCCGCGCGCCAAAGGCCCAGCACAGCCCTAGGGGCCACCTTCAGACACTGTGGGACGCCGCCGCGCTTGCTGCACTTTGAGCGGGTGGTGGACACTTACACATCTCGATCGGCGGCAGCATCACGGCCTGATACTTCGCGGCATGCTGTTCGTCGGGAAAGGCTCCCGCAAATACGCTAAGCAGATCCAGCGGGACACAACTGACTAGAAAGGCACCGGATGCTGTGCGTTACAGCGAATGAAATGCTGAGCATCTGACTGATCGTCCAATGTGCACAGGGCATTTGCAAAAGCGCGCCAAAGATTATCCTGCTAAGCTTGATTGGCCCCTGCAAAGGCACGAGCGCCGCCTGACAGCCGGATCCTGTTCGGTTTAACAAGCTGCAAGAAGAGCCTTCAGGATGCGTGCAACATAAGCTGCAATGACCCCGTAACGACTGAGGAAGTGGGGCCAGGAGCACCGTCGTTTGCTGCAATGGTCTCCTTGAAAATTCCCTTTCTTGTACGGGACGACACTCAGCCAAATATGCTTCTATCCTGAAATGTTCCTCAAAGCAGCCAAATGTAAGCATGTAACTTTCTGCTCCATCCACTCGTACTTTCGAAAAAATTGCTGATGATCTGCAAGATTGGGCCGTTTTTCGTGACACCTGAAACTGGTGAATTGAGGAAAGTCATTACACAAGAATACCATGGAACAAATAGCAGTCAATCAAAGGACATCGCAATCCCATCTAAGGAGCATGTAAACTACATGCGCAGGCAAAGACACCAATATCTATGCATCGATTGCTAGTCTCCCTGGTGCGTCCCACATGGTACTTAGACGTAAGAACTAGGTGAAGCAAATAGACTGAAGTAGCTCTATAGCCACGAAAGACAAAGGACATACTGGCGAACACTATTTAAAGAGCGCTGCATACAGATATTAACTGCAGGTGAGATGAGAAGGTCATTCAACTGATAGAACAACCTCATGCCAGGCGTTGTTGAGCACGCCGCGCAGATTCCAGATCGCTGCTGGGGACTCCGGCTGCGTGTTGTAATCAGAATCAACAGCCCTGCAAATGAGCTTGATGTGGCCATCTTTGGACTCTGGAAGCGGCACAGATGTGCGCCACAGCGTCCATGCCCAATTCCTGCAGCATGTGAGACCTCAAGCCTTCACGCGTACCATGACTCAAGCACACCTGTGTCACCAATGGAATGTCGACGACAGAGATGCCAACCTGTATCGTCGGTCATACACTGGCTCGAGCTCGGCTGTTGTCCAGGTTTCACCGTCGTCAGCAGAAACATCAACACGAATGATTGCGTGTCCTCCTCCGCTGTAGGCATAGCCACGCACCTGCAAGGCCTCAAGCTCTGATAAGCAATAGAGATGCGATTGGATGTCCAGATGTTGTCAGGCCACGCATCTGTCCGGTCAAGCGTGAATCAATCATATGGCAAATTTGAACACCCTTCTGGTGATCTGGCTGGTTACCTCAATCTCATCAGGTGGCCCTTCCAAAACACCGCCTGGCCTTGGTTCACAGATTGCTGACTGAACATTGGTTTCCTGCACTGCCGGAGCCGAACTCCAATCCACATTGTCCCAGTCTACACTGGGACTGAAGGACTTGTAATCCTTCTGCAATACCAAAGAGAGGCCCGTCAGTCCATTGAGTCTTTTTTCAGAAAATGCATTACAGTATTCAGGAATAGCTGGCTTTGTAAGCACCCTTGAGCGCCATTACTGTGTCTCAAGAGGAAAAAGCGGGGGGTGGACCTGTTGCCAGTGGCTCTGGGATTCCTCTTTGCTTGCAATGATCCTTGACAGCCATTTCACACAGCGTGCACCAGTGATACCCGGTGCAACGATCCTGACTGGGAATCCATGGTCATGGGGCAACTCTCTGCAAATCACCACGCGCTCTCTTTGGACTTCCAGGCTGCTTGGAACTCATGCAAGACAGCTGTAAATTAAGTCGAATTGTAAGGGCCTCTCTAGGTACATGAGAGCATGCCAATCAAGGTTTGAAAGATGTCTTTATCAAAGACGGGGCAGACTGGACTCACTTGCCATTCATCTCATATGCCAGGATGACATCCTCATGCCGGGAGACAGCTTTGGAGACTGGGATGGAAGCTCCGTAGCATGTACCACTGATGTCACTGTCCAGGCCCTCAAATTGAATGTGCTCAATTTCGTCAATGGTGTCATCATCAAGCCCAGCATATGCCAGCACATCACTCAACCGCGCACCACTAAATTCCGCAGTTCCTATTGCACCTGCAGGGTGCTCCAATTGAAATTCAGACTCCCAATGCGGTGCTGCCAACACATAAATCATGATGTCAGTGGGCGTGCAAGAGGAATGGCGCCCTACCAATGCCCCACTCCAAGCCCTTCACTTTCTTCACATCATTGAATTGGTCCCTTCGATTCCCGGTGCATTGGAGGGTAGCTGTAACGGTGTGCTTCTTAAATTTTGTGGTCAAATCCTTCAGGGACAGTTCCACGCGCTTCAAGCCCTCACCCTCTACCCTCACCTGCAGATAACCTAGTCATTATAATGGGGGCCCATGTGGAGAGCTATGGCATCTACGCCCAAATGCTGGTGAACAATGGATGCAGGCAGAATGCAAAATTGATGAGCATCAGTCAGACTTACCGACCAGCTTGCGGGATCGACGTGAGGCACCGGCAAGTGATTGCGCACATAAAAGAGCTCATTCGGAGTCAACCGGGATGTTCCAAGGACATCAACGGGCGTTTCGGCATTGAACGGCTGCTGTGAGCGGACCACCAGCGCTGGGTGCCTCTTCGGCTCGTTGGCATATGGGTCCGCCACCTGCTGTGTGGCTGCGGCACCAACCTGCAAGCACATTTTCCTTCCATAAGCATGCAGCTGGCCGGCTTGGCCGGTGGAGTGTCCCTGCAACCGGTTAGATTTATGCAAATTCTGCCGCTGTCATGCCATGTTATAGTTGCGGTAATGTCCGTCCGTCTCAGGCATGATGGCCGGGATCTGGTGACTGCTCACCAACTTGCCAATCCTGTAGCCCTCCAAGAGCTGCCTCACTTCATCAGTATTGTGCTGCGCATACATTGCCCAGAAGGGGTCAAGAGCGCCGCCTGCAGCGAGCATCAGTCGCTGGGCGCCTCCAGGATGCATGTCCAGAAAGTCTGTCACGTCGTAGACCCCATCTTTGTATGTGACCCACACGCGTTTGTCTCTGGTGCAGTGCTCAGCAACCTCCTCGCCAGTGAAATCCTTTTCAGGGCCCCCAACCTTCTGTGATCCACACACGCATGCCTCAGCAAGCCTCTGCCTGGATGATGCTTTTCAAAACAGATTGATATGGCTGTGGAGCAGTGATCGTCCTTAGTTTTGTGGCTACAGGCCTCCAGAATACCTTGGTCTGCCCCGCTGAAGCCTTTCCTTCCCGCTCTTCGCAATTCGCCAGGCCCACAAGAGCAAAGACTCCACCGAAGGCTGTAGCGAGACCAGCGGCAGTGGCTGCATACCTTTCCCAGCTTCTTGTCCTATGCGAGCTGGAGTCATCAGCAGAGCAGCTGAAGGCTCGTACTGCTAGAAGCGCATGGCTATTAGCTGTGGCTGATTTCCGTTGATTTGCGTTGGAGATCCTAGCGACTCGACAGAGTATTCCCTTGAGATGGACCCGAGAAGAACACCACATGCTTGCACCTATGGAACCAATGAATAGTCTATGGGCTCGACCGCATCTGCACTGGCTTCAAATTTAAAAATTATTCCATAATCTAAGACCTGTATTGTGCACAATACTTTTCAATTCAGCGGGTCCCGTTCCATGGTAAACTAGGCCACCATCAGTGGTGATGTGAACCACTAATTCTTCGTAGTACCCGTAAGCATACTCGAGACAGTTTACAACAATTATGATAGTGTTAATGTCCAACGTATCCAGTTGGACAAAGGTTCGCGAATTCGCAAGAAAGTTCAAAGTTCTCTTCCTTCCCAGTACACGTAAGCATCAGTGGATGCATGCATTCCAGTTCAAAATTTCTTCTAAGTTGGTGTCCCCTTCCCCAAACAACTGCGCCACCTTCCAGGCCAAAATTTGTCGAGCTTGAGTGATGCGACTACAACGAGGCACCACGTGCAACCTCAGTCAGACTTTCGGCGGTTGCAGCACCCCGTCTTTCCACACCGGCTCATCAGGCTTCAAGCGGTTTGCCAATTTTTCTGCTGTACCGCGATCACCTGTGCATGACATTGCAGAGGCCATCAATGACATTGACTGGACTGCAAGATCATGCAGAATATGGCCAGAAGGTCAGAGGGCACAAGGCCCTGCCAGAAGGGTAAATGCTGCGAGGTAATTAACCTGTCCGGTAGGCGAGGTTCATCTGCATGCGCGTCATCTCCTGGTCACGCATTGCCTCCACCTTGTCAGGAGCAGTGTACTTCAGCTCATTGTAGGCCTCCCTCAAGCGCTCCTGCTGGGCAGCCAGGGCTTCCCTGTGCCTCCGTGCTGCCACATCCGCCTCGTCATTGAATTGGGCCTTCTCCTCCTCCTGAGGAAAAGCAGGGCTCACCGAGTCATGATCTGAGGTGCGCTCCTCATCGTGCATGTAAAGCTGATTGACCAGACAATGCACACAGAAGAAAACAAACGATCCAGGCGGGATAAATGAAAGCACTTACCAGAGTTTTTCCTCTCTTGGCCGCTTTCAATGCTCGCTTTCTCTCATACAGGTCAAGGTCATAGTACTTCTTATGGGACAGTGTGCCCGTGTTGTAGTCCTCTATGTATGTCCTGCAATACGAGACCGCACACATCAATTTGCACATTGTTAGCCATGACGAGTGCATTACACGGCCTTCCTGCAGGACATCGAGAAAACGTACTTGAAGATATCCTTCTCTTCCCACTTTGGCAAAGACTCCACGTTGATTCCCTTCGCTTCTGACGCCCACATAACAAACTCTGATCGGAACCTGCGGCAAGAAGGAATCAATCAACAACCGTCACATTTTGTCACCACTCGCAGAAAGTGAGCGCAGAGGCCAGCCGGCAGGAATGAAGAGGGAGCCTCACCGCTCGAAATCTGTTTCCCTTACGATGCCATACTTTCCAAAGCTCTCTGTATTTACCAGCTGGTCCTGCATGACACAGAAGGATCAAATAATATGCCTGAAGGATCCTCAATATGGCATGCAGGATTGCTAAATCTGCAATAGCTTGACCAGGATGAGGACCTTTTCTTTCTTGTGACTCTCCTTTCTGTCATGCTTCCGTTTCTTCCTGGATTTTGACTTGTCCTTCCCTGAGCGCTTCTTTTTTCTTCTGTTTCCTGCGCTGTCATCTGATGATTCTCCAGAAGACACTGCCTGCTCTCTTGGCTTCAACTTCTGTCCCTTTTGCAGGGCCTGCGCAATGTCCATGCATCACAGTCACTGCATCATCATCTCCTCCAATATTCAGTATGCCCTGCGAGTCTTCGAGATTTCATACCTTCTGCAGCTCGGCCAGCTCCATGCCCTTCACATTGATGAACAACTGCACAAGGTGGACGGCTGGCTTCACTTCCCACTTCGCTTCCTGCAGTGCAAGGGCCAATACTGCTGGACTAACGCTGGGTAGCTCTTCCTTGATCTGGGACATGGCAGCCTCCTCCTTTTCCTTCTGCAGGCGATCCGTATGTTTTTGTACCTGCAGAGAAGGTGTCGATCGTTTCATGCAGTTCCCTGGAGGCTTAGAGAAGAAATAATTGCATCCCAAACACAAACCATGCTTTCGCCGCGATCATCGGCCATTCCTGCTGCGCCTCTTGTAAATAGGCCAATATCCATGTTGTGCAAGATCACTAGCTTCCTGTAAATGCCTTAAGTCTTGCTTGTAGAGTTGAGAATGCGCCCTCTTCAGCTCTTGAATCGATCAGGCGATCGGTTTCTGGTATTCGGTAATTTGAAACGTCCTAGTTTCCAAGTTCGATATCAATGAATTTGCCTCGTCTAGTAAGCTTTTATAACATTTGGAAAAAAACGAGAAGAAGTGCACTGCATCTTGGCTTATGGCGTTCCCTTCTACGTGCAGGTTTCTGCGGGTTCGCCAGGTAGTTAGCATCCTGGGAAAGCCTGCCTGCGATATTGATATCAGTCTAGTTCGTCGCACTACAGGATGTCTGACAGATCAGCATCGCGCAGCAGGTGTGGTTCGGCTGCGTCATTTTTCTCTTGACTGGGGTAATGACATCTAGTCATCCTTCAGGGAGAAGACCTTTCTTTTTACTACCGTCTGAATGATGTGCAGAAGCAGGAGCGCTGTTCACGACCGTTCGCCGGATGCTAGGAGCCTCTCACGCAGCCGTAGGGCGCTTGCCTCCCTGATCAACCTCGTAAAATCCAAACCATATGTGTTGTTAATGTGCCTCAGCTGCCAGCTGCCAACTTGTGGTGTTGCTACACACCACGCCACTGGCAGCTGGCCCCGCCCTCTGCAGCCCAACTGTCCCACTGCTGCGCCTGCTAGCCCTGCTGCGCCTTTGGCCTGCTCACAAGCTTGCTAGCCGCGTATTGTTGAAGCTGCTGCATGCCGCTCGCTGCGGCTGCAGCTGCTGCTGCTGCTTTTACTGCTCGGCATTTTGCTGCACCTGCCTCCTAAAGACTGTGAGTGCAGAACCATGAAAACTTCCTTTGGTAGCGCTGACTTGGTCCTGTGAGACTGCTGTGACAATCTGCATGTCTTTGCAGCCCTATTGGCATGCACATTTCACATTCTTTGGTCTGAAGCAAATGCTCTGGTGCCACAGGTTCGCGCAGCAGAAGATCTGACAGCGATGAGGACAGGTAGAGGCACGAACCCTGCATGAATATGCACAATTGCACAATTTTGAAGAATGCACAATTTTTAGCATGTCCGTTTGCACGCATTGCAAAGCATGTGTAAACCTGCCTGGCTATGCTGCCCTGCAGACGCAGCCGCAGCCGCAGTGCCCGCCGAGTGAGCCGCAGTGCAAGCCCCAGACGCCAAAGCCTGAGCCCCAGACGCCATAGCCGCTCTCGAAGCCGTAGCCGCGCCCGCGACTGGAGGGTGCGTAAATTCCTGTGTGGTTTGAAATGTAGACAGTACACATTCTGCATGTATTCTCTGCTGGATCCACTTGCAAAAGTCCTTTTCTTGTTCCCACAAGTGCATTTAAGCAGAGTCCTTATGCCCGCAGAAAATCCTGGACGGCCTGATTGACAGGGGCGACATTCGCAGCAGCGATGTTGACAACCGAGCCATGGACGCCCTGGAAGGTTTGCGCCTGAGGCCCCCTCCCGTCCTTGCAATCCCTCCTCCCATCATGTGTCCATCAGACCCTGAGGTCTGTATTTGCCGCAGACCTGGGCGATGCCGCTGCCACAAACGCTGTGGAACGCTTCGCAGAAGCAAACTTCTCGCGCATCAACAACAAGAATGGCTTCTTGATGGTGCGCGATCCAGCATCTGTGCTGCTGCCCAGAGATTTAATGCTAAAGCACTCTGTTGTCATCCGTGTGTTTTCACATGTCCTGATGCTCCATTCTCTGGTGCAGGGCATCATCCGCAGGGTGCAAGAGGACGGCCCAGATCGGGGCAACGTTGACCTGGACATCCTGCCGCGGTCTGTGCGATACAAGCTCCGCGACATTATGGATGATGTGAGGACACGTCTTTTTGGCATCTCTGTGCACTTCTTTGCTCTCCTCTAGCTCCAGTTTCAGGTTTCTGTGTTGAGCTGGCATGGCTTGGGCTGAACATTCGTGTCCATGCAGGGTCGCATCGGCAAGAACGATATTGATGCTCGCATGCTGAAGGCACTGGCAGACCTGCCAGTGGACCTCGGCATTGAAGCCGTGGACAAGTTTGCCATGGCTAGCCTTGACAGCGTCCGCAGCAAGACCGGCTTCATGGTGAGCCGATGCTTGTGCTACTTTGGCTGGTGTGCGTATGGTCTACTGCCATCGTCTGCTGTGCTTGTGCTCACATCTTCAATGGATGCTGCTTGCAGATGGGGATCATCAAGCGCATTCAGGAGGACCTCTCTACACGCTACCGCGGACGCGACACTTATGACAGGCACGCAGTGTTCATCCACTTTCATTTGGTACTGGCACCCTTGCATGCCAAGCACCTTGCTCAATATGCCAATAACCGCTGAGGATGTTGTGCCGGTTTGGCAAGCAGGGGCTATGGGGGAGGGGGACGCTATGATCGGTATGACAGGTACGTTTCACTGGATGTTGTGGGCAGCAGATGCTCCAGGTGTCCCTTAGATGCATGTATGAGGCAACAGCATGCACGGGCAGTCTGCACAGCGAGTCTTCTTTTTGCAGGGGTTATGGTGGTGGTGGTGGTGGTGGCTCAAGATACGGTGGTTATGGCGGGGGTGGGGGCAGCTATGGCGGATACGGTCGTGACGGCGGTGGCTATGGGCGGTACTGATGAAGGTTAATTTACATACAGGTTTTCAACACACCGTCTCGTCTTGAAGACAGTGCTACCGCCACAATCGCTGTGACTGAGTGTGCATCATGATGACTATCGCGATGCAATGTGTTCTCCCACTGACATGCCGCCTTGAGACGTTCCTTGACAGCAGTGCTTGGCAAGGAGGATGTCCGACTCTGAGTCAGTGGAAATGCAATCCATGTGGTCACCACAACGGTTGTGCAGTTTGGGCCCAGGCCTTGCGGGCCTAGGCCTTGCGGCTAGGACCTGGCTGCCCTCAGGCTGCAGCTGCTGGCACTGCCTGGCAGCTGCGTAATACTAGTCAAAATAATCACCTGTTAGAATCAGATTACAATAAAAGTTGCCAATTCCGTGCGAATGGCCATTTGTCGATCACTGCCGAAGTCGGAAGCTACTCATATCATTGCACAAGCTCAGCTTAAGGCTTGAGGCCTTAATTAAGTAGAGCAAGCACATATTTATTGGCAAAGTCTTCTAATTTACATGCACAAGCATCACACAGTGTTAATCACATTCTGCATCATGTCCATGCATTGGCTTTCTTCTTGGAGGCATCTTAACCTTAACCTGATCCAGCCAACGCCGCGACCCAGGTGTTGCATGCGTATCATCCAGCCGCGCCTCTGGCGAAATGCCACCTTCACTTCAGCTCTCCGAATGAAGCACGGGCCATACTGCGCAGCCCACCTTCCCGGTTCATCCTCCCCATTCTTTCAAGTGTTGCAACCATGTCTGGCGCTACCGTGTCTACGAAGGCCTTTTTCGTGGGTCAAGGTATACAGCCCGGCTCCTGCGCTTCCGCTCTTGCCCCTCCCAGCACCCCACCGGGAATGCCCGTTGACATCTGTTGGTGCCCTTGCAGACCTCGCCAGGCACAACACTCGTAGCGCAGGCACTAGCAAGGTTGGGGGACGCGTGGACGTTTCCAAGGACATCAATGAGATTAAGTTCACGGCCTCATTGACGGACGCCTCTGCCAGAGACTACGAAGCTACGCCATGGATCAGGGACTTCATCGTGTCAGCCGAGAAGAAACTGAACTGTGCGACACGCTCCCCAACCCCTCAAGTGATGTTCAAAGTGGATGGATGCCAAAAATTGCCTCCAAAACAAAGCAATCTTGCAAGACCGTTGAGATAAGGTCCCCGGCATCTGCACCTGGTGTCCGGTCCTAAAGGATCTGCGTAGGAATGCCCAGAGGACGCGCCTTTGCCCAGCACCCGCTGTCAGTGTTCTTACTGGTTGAGAGTGTGAATTTTTAGATTTAGTGCTTGACTTGGCCTACCACGCTTGCCGCGTCAGTTGCCGAGTCAGCCCGATGCCCATGCCTGTGCTTGACAGCAACTGTCCAGCGCCACTGCTGGCCCTTGCTGCTTCAGGATACGACTTGAAGATGTTATCTCTTGTGGAAGCTGCCCATCGCTGGCATTCCTATGGCCCCCATCTGCTTCAAAAGTATTTATCTCCGTGTGTGTCCCGCAGCCAATACCACCGGCCTGCTCGGTTACGACTTCGGTGCCCAGTCTGCCTTCGCCTCTGTGGGTGCCGAGACAGATGTCGCCGGCAAGGACGTTCAGGCCAGGTGGGGACGATGAGTTGTAGTCTTTGCAACCACCCTGTCACATCTACCAGCCTGTGGGTGTGCAAGACGGACGTGAATGCTGACTGGTGGTTTGCAATGCAGTGCCACCTGGTTCCAGAGGGGAACACAAGTGCGTACCCAGGCAAACGTGAAGCTTGACCACCGCGCCACCCTGTGGGGCACGTAAGCCCCTTCCAGCTCTTCCAAAGTTGTACCTTGCAAAGTGGATGACAGGAATCTGCAGACGGGAGCACAGAGCTGAAGCGTGATTATTGTGCTAAAGCTGGTCAATCTGCTGCGCAGGCACACCTTCCACGACGAGTCCCTGCTGTCAAACTCCACATATGTGAGAGCCGTGCTACCCTTGCAAATGTGTTTGAGAGTCGAACAGCTAGTTTTGCCCCCAACTTTTTGTCAGAATATCTGGCTGCAGGTGGTCTCATGAGCGGACTGTGTCTGTAGGTGAACCTGAGGGAGCGCCAGGGCTTCATCATCCACCCCTTCACAGTGCCCATCTCCACCAGTGCCGCTCAGTTGACCTTGGAGAAGGATGGCTACGTCATTGAGCCGGCCTTTGACTTCAAACAGCGCGCTGGCTACCTGAGTGTGGCCAAGGACCACAACAAGTACAACTTGAGGGGCAGCTATGCCTTCAAGGAGGTCAGACATCATCCCTTTGCACTGGAATCATTCGTTGTCCCTGTAATAGTGTCATAGTCTAAAAATCGATGCTGTCAAGTGTACCTACTCTGCTCTGCTGTCCATGCAGGAGACGGCCCTCTTCGAGGTTGGCTACAGGCACAACGGCGTCTTTGACCGCAACCCGCTTGTGCGCGTAAGTGCAGTTCCCCAATTTGGTTGCGCACACAGTGGCAGTCTTTGCTGAGGATCAGAACACAAATGCTGTGTCTGCTGCTTCGCTGACTGTCGATGCTTCCTGGCTGCAGGGGTATGTCAAGGCTCCCATCTCGGCCAACAACGGTCTTGGTGCCCTGAGCTTGGGAGTGATTGTGGACCACACTTTTGAGATCTGAGCAGCCGGCTGGGTGTCTGACAGCAAGAGACTGTTCTTTCACAGAGGTGAAAGCATTCCTTGCTGTGAAGGGCCAGCAATCAATTTTGGTAGCACCCATCTTGCACTACAGATGTGTCTTGTCGTTCTTGTTGCCAAGCCAGTTGATGCTGATTCTGGTCAAGGAGAGCTTTGCAGATCTGAGTGCTTGAGAATTGACTGCTTTTCATGTTTGTTTGTGAGGACTGGTACATGTCATGACGTGTGAGTCAATGTTAAATTCTTGAAGATCCTATCTGGAAGAAGGGAATGCATGTGCCTCAACAGTTATCACATCTTTGCACATAGGATCCAGCATGTGCATCACACTGGAAGATTTATTCTGTTACAGGCACGTGTACGGATCAGTGAATGCATGCTGGCTCAAACTCTGGCACGGTTGCAGAGAGTTGTCATAAAAGCGATAAGCTCAAAGAGTATCACACCAGCACATCCAATATAGGAGATCTGGTAGTACAGGCGCCGGAAACTGTCACATGCACATCGATGATATCACCTGTTTGCCAGTCAAATGTAGGGGACTTTCATTCAAAACTTGCTTTACTGTCCCTGGTCAATTTTTATGCGATTTTGCGGACAAATACGCCTTTCTTGCATTCTACCTTCAGGTGTTCTTTTGTAAAGGTGTCTTTAAAGAGGTGCACACGGTGGCGAATGATGGGCCCACTAGTACTAGGACACTGAACATGAGTGATGACGTTCTGTTCCACCAGTTTGATGACAAAGCTTAGGCTGCACTTCCAGCATTTCCAGATCTGTGACTCAAACTCAACCGCACACATTCAACCTCAAGCCATCTGAAGGGTACACCTGTTTTGAAGGTACCACAGATTCCCTCATTACGGCACTTTGCCAAATATCCAGTCATGCCAACACAATCCAAGTATTGAGACTGCACAATCGCGCTCATTGATAAGATCTTTCCTATGGCACAGACAATGCAACAGATATCACAGGTTAAATAATCACAAATGCAACGTCAGTATCTCGCAATTCTTGAGACGCTTTCCTCCAGAGAGCTCGCGAATCATGCTGCTGTGCCCATAAGCCACAATGACCTGCTCCTGCTGGGCTTGCACCCACCGCCTGAACGAAGCCACTCGCTCCTGCAGGTGCAGAACAACTGTTGGTATCCGACAACGCTGATCTTTAAAAAGCCAGCAGCTCCAGAAAACACAGAGGGACAAGAGATTACTGATGTCCACAGCAGCACCTAAACAGCATTCCTCCCAGCCAAATCCAGGCATTTCTGTTTTCAAAGCTTTGGCATGGGCAATGGACAACCAGAAGTTCCTGCACGGACCTGCAGGTTGCGCTTGGGCTCGATCTTATTGAAACGCTGTGATAGCGAGTCATTGCATTCGGGCGCAAACCACCAGCGTTCTGGAAGTCCAGACATGGCCTCCCGCAGCTGCAGCAGCCATCATCAACCTTGTTGCAGATCAGGAGGAAACACAAATCCTAATACACACACACGCTTTGATCAGCTTCTTTGGCGGGTGCTGTCAAACCTGGTCAAATTTCTCCGCAAGATAGCTGATGGGAAGGCCTATGTCACCCGTTGTGACAAGATGCTCTGTAAGCTCATGCCTCACGGCAACCTGCACGCATGTGACCGCAAATTCAGTTGTGAATTTTCTTCCCTGTTTGCCATGTCCAATGACCGCACAGAGGTGATACCAACACACCTTCACATTTGTGCCGTCTGCAGAACCCTGCTGCCCCCGCCTACCAATGAGATGACCTTTTGGGCAGCTGAGCAACAGAGTCTCAATGGCTCTTGTTAAAGGAGACGACACCCAAAGGGCCCCATCCAATTTGGCCAGCGCCGCAACTCTTGCTTTGAGCTCGATGGCCTGCGCAATAACTGGCTCTTTCTATGCTGAATTGCAATTGAGCACAGAGGTAATAGCAACCAGACAGACAGCGCTTGCACGCACCTGCCGACGTCCCTTGGAAGTCAGTTTGGGGTTGAATATCTGCGGGTCCTTGAAATCATGTCCAGCATTTGTCGCAGCGTTGAATTCAGATTCACCATGCCGGATGATGTGCAGCACCTGCAGACAGCCATTCAGCAAAATCAATCAGCGGCGCTCAGTGCTGCACAGTCATGTTCTGGTGCCAGAACAGGAGGAACAGGTGTGACCGACCTTCCATTGCGATTTCGGCCTGAAGATGGGGAAGAGTTTGCGAGTGGCCTGCAAGCTTCTGCCGTTTGGATGACTGTCCATCAGGTGTTCCTCGCTCACCAATTCCGGCGTAAGGCTGTTGCGAGCCGGTGCACTCTGCAGCTGCCTGCTGGGCCCGGCCTCATCTGCTCCTGACCTGGATTCCTCTGGGAAGAACATCTCGGAGGGGTCATCCTGCAATGCAACACCTCGCATGTAGTTCCTGAAGATGTATATTCAAGACATTGAAGTCAATGCCAATCTGACAAAAGGCCTGGACATTGAAGACAATGCCAATCTGACAAAAGGCCTGGAACCATGAGTACCAACATGACTACCAGACCTTCCACTGCCGAGTCTGGAGCGCCACCCTACCTTGGAGGGGCTCCGTTCCTGCTGTTCTGGCTGTGTCTCGTTCCTAGTGTACGATTGGCTGTAGGATATCTTAAAGTCGTCCTCAGCAACACAGAAGGCTCCCCCCATCCATCCTGTGCCTCAAGAATAATTTTCACCATCACACTGAGAGCTTACTTTCCTTGCCATGGAGAGCAAACGCCCGCAACTGAAAAGGCGCACCATGCCCTGAAGTCTGGGGCGTGTTGAGGCTCTGTGAGCACAGAACTCTCTCCACGCTGTTGATCCTGCGCACTGTCTCTGTCCCACACACAGCGCCACAACCCCCGTGGTCTGCGGCTCCTGGATGTCATGATTGGAAGCTTGCGTTCAGTGCAGCGTCCTCTGTTGTATAATTATGACAAGAAGATACAGATAACACTGGCAGGTGGCCCGTCCTGACGCACCTGGAGTAGTGCAGTTGTCAAGTAGGCCACGTGGTTGCACCTGAATCTGCAAAGGAGCCAGCCCCTTACCCCAGTACCTTGAGATGCCACATGATACACGCTGTTGTGAGTGACACGAGCCAAATCTGCTAGAGGTCCTGTAAGATAACTCCACTTGGACAATGCACTGCTTGCTTTATGAGAACACTTGATATTCGCAATCTTCTACCGAGTCTGCGTCGCATGCGTAGCTTTTAAAATTCAACCTGGCGAGACAAAAATGGTGAGAATGCGCATTGCCCCCATTTGGTGCAGGTAAGCGTCAAGCTTACCTGCTCTCCCTCTTCAACGGCTATCCTGAGCCTTTTGGAGGGAGGCTGCATGCCAGACCTCCGGCAGGTCAGGTGAGCCCGCAGGCTCGCCTCTCCACGGCACCCTTCCAGCTGGTCCCAGTCCCAAAACACTGGCTTATGAAGGGGGTTCTAAATGATGACTGAATGAGTATGACAGAACTTGTGGCCGAACAATCACTGGCTTCAATCTGTAACTTTTCTTGCTTATAAAACACCTAAGATGACATGCACTTGCTCCCTAGAAGAATGACATTTTTGCCTTCAACACCTTGAAACGAAATACAGGGAGGGCAGGGCAGAACATAATCCTGCGAGCGCAAGTCTCGGAAAATTTTCTGAGAGATTTAGACGATGGATTGACATCGTCGGCTGCTACTGTTTCTAGGTGTTGAAATGAATCCAAACATTATCCTTAAATATAAGCTCCCTGTGAAGCTCCGGCTCTCCGAAGTCACCGGAAGTCTCCGCAAGTCTCCGGAAGTCACCTCGGCATGCCGCCAGACGACATGTCTCACCAGAACCGACATCGATTAAAACTGACGCTTGATCATAGCTAATTTCGTGTTTGGGATCACGAAACGGATTAATGATTGCAGATAGTCTGTGTCCCTTTCGAGCAGTGCGTGGTGGCAAATTGCTTTCGTCTGAAAGCTGGCCGGAAAGATCATAGGCAAAATCATTCCGATCTCAAAAGGCCAAAGAACTCTGAGATTCACATTTCTGCTTTGTTTCTGCCGGGATGAAGTCTTGGCTGAGATACCGCATCAAGGGAAGTCACATCCTTTTTCGACGTTTGAAAGAAGGCACTGACATGAGATAGTTCTCCAAGTGGAGAGCAATATTTCATGAGGATTGTTTGCGCAGCCAGAATGTTATTGGTGCCAGCGCCGTTGAAGCTTCGACCATCATCCGAAGCTGGCACTTGCACAGCATCAACTCTTACAACTTAAGGAAAATCTCTGCATGGTATGCTGGAGACTGCAGGGCAATTGCCAACTCCAAATCTTACAAGATGACACAAAAGAGCGTGTGCTGGCCTCTACTGAGCTGTGTGTTCCATCACTTTGCTGGCAGCACTTGTTGAACACGCTATCAGCACGGAGCAATCCTGAATGCATGCTGCGGCGGATCCGAAAGTAAGAACTTCTGGAAGTGATGAAACGAGACCAGAAATGCATCTTCCTGTTGCATGTTCTCACTCGCCTTCGCATTGGATCTCTTGATCCTCTTGAGCAGTATTTCCTGGATGAAACTTCCAGAAATGGAGTTGGCAATGGAGTCAGTTTTCCCAAGAGAACCACTGACACCACTCCCTTACAGTCTTCATCTTACAACTATCCCAATTGGGCGGCAAGCTTCGGGATCTACACATCCTTGGTCACCAGACTTTGGGGAAGCCTGCAATTTCGAAGAGGAGCTTTCTACTGATGTGATCAACAGCTCCACTGCTTGTATGGAGCAATGTCCAAGCCACAGCTGTATTCACGAAATAATTCAGTTCGGCTGATGCTTGGATGTTCACCATTGCTGCTAGTTGTTTGCCAACTGTGTGCAACAAAAACCAAGTTGAACGAACGAGACCTATCTGCCTACGCTACAGCAAGATCACGAGAGTGCCTTACCTTTCGAATCTGTTGGTTGCGTGTACGAAAGGAGATGCCCACTCCTGCAAGAAAATAAACCCTTTTCTCTTGGGGTTGTCCGATCGTTGGACTAACGGACCGTGGCTGGAACTTGTCAAGACCTTACTCAACATCGGGTTCTCCGTTCAAAATCAATTGTAGGCGACATGTGTTCGGCAGCCTGGGAGAAAATACGTACCCAACAACTCTTTCGAGCAAGAAGCACAAAGTGGTCGTCAGAGCAATAGTAAGCAGTGTCCAAACACCGGGCGACACAAGGCACGATGTCCATGATCCACTGTCACTTGGCATCGTGAAATACTATTACCGGTCTGATCAGAGGTCTCAAGTCTTCTGTTCAGATTTCCCGGAAGCACGGATTCGCAACCCCATTAAGCGAACGCCATGTAGGTTAAACACCTTGCCCATGCATTGTTCAGCTGGAGGCCCTATCTCCAGCACATGATCAGATCTCAAATTTCCCTCTCCTGACGCCCTCCTTCTGAAACTGCATCTTTATTCACCAGGCCACAGAGTGAATCTACAACTGTCGCATTTCACCTGGCATTGACAAGTAATTTTCAGAAGTAATTTTCAGTTTGCCTGCACATCTATCACCTGCTCCTTGGTGCTCGAGAAGTGACGCGATTGCAGTGATGGAATTGGCGTTAAAACGAAATTTTTGTCCATCGTCGTCGTCCTACGGAAATTGTTCGAAGCATTGTTTTCCTTTCAGAGCAGTTTCGTTCGGAGGGCGTCAACATATATCCTCTGGAGAGCAGAGGCGTGACCATCAAATCCAGGAATGCAGGACAAAGGCGACAATAAGCGTCAGACACCGCTGCTACGCTGCACAGACGGAAGCAGCCCCACGGAGTGATGATGTACGTTGATGCTTGTGTCCATGCCAAACAATTGGCAGTATGCAGAGCCAAATCTGATGTTTCAAAAAGATGAACATTTGCATAGGTGCTCCCTGACTCCTTCCTTGAGGCGCTGGAGCACGCTGCTCAGTCAACAAAGGCAGCAATCGATAGCGGAGCAGACCGGTGTCTGGTGCGCTGCACAACAGCTGCCAGCAGGCTCACCTCTGTCTGAAGCCCTGAAAGTCTGTCCATAGCTTATTTGTTTGGCAACCCTGTGAGCAGGTTGAGATCTTGCTATTGGGATTGTGGGATCCCTCATCGGGCAACCTCTTTGCTGAAGAAGGGGATCAGCAGCGGTTTTGGAAGATCACACGCAAGTTTATTGAGCAAATGTCAGTTGCTAGTGGTCCCAGCAAAATCAAAGCGGTGAGCTGCTATGCCATTGCACCTTGACAAACAGGCAATTAATACCTTGCCTTTGATGTCCATCGTACGGGTTTGAAGCCATTTTGGGGTCCTGTGCAGCTCTATCCAGACATGGGAGTGGCAGCAATGCTGAGGAATGAATGGAAAGATCGAGACTTTGAAATTGCTGCCATCAGCGAGAGGAGCGCGGTGGCCGAGGGAGATGACTTGGTCATCATTGCTGCAGTGGATCCGCAAGGTGTGCACTGTGAGGGAGATCTGTAATCTGCAGGTTGTAGGGGAGTCTGGTGTCCTGAAGCTCATGTGCTCTTCCAGGTCTGAATGAGGCCAAGCGGGTAGCGGCAGGAAGCTCATTCACTCCTGTCATTCTGTTCAATCCACGCCTGGCGAGGTACAACCCATGCCTCGCTTCATCAGATGTCTATTGCATGTGCTGTGAGACGTGTTTCTTGGAGCAATGGTGTGCTTGTGTGAATGTGTCCTTCCAAATGGTGCCAATGAGCAAAATCTGCTGCTTTTCCATGCAGCGGTGATGTGGGCTTGGGGCTCAATGTGCGGCGCATGCGCAACGAATTTCTCTCTACCTTCCAGATCACCTACTCCCTGCGGCCCGTAAATGAGACAGGCACCGTGTTCCGCCGATTTCCTGGCAACTGGAAGGTCAGTCCTCCCATGGATGCCAGGCGCTTGCTAGCATTGCAGTTGCTGCCATGCACCACAATCACCTAATCAAGACTATAATTGCTTACTCTATGTGCAATTGCAGGTGTTTAAGGAAGACGCCTCATCTCCTGGCCGATATGATCTTGCAGCTGAATTCAGGGATCAGCCTACAGGTATGTGTCTGACTGGCTTTTGCTTGAAACCCCGTGAGGAGGTGCAGCTCAGATGTTGGGGCTAGTGAAGGGCTTTGGGTGTTGCTGAAAGAGCTGTCATGTTTGTGCAGGGGATGACCTTGACCAGATCTTCGAGAATGAGGATGACAATGCCGATGGCCAGGATGGCCAGGGCATTTTCAATGGCACCAAGTCAGCAGTAAATGGATTTGTTAGATTCCTCTCTTCGCTTTCCAAGTAAGGCATTTCTGTGGATGCGTCTTTGGCAATCCACATGTAATTGGAGAGCACTCACGCGATCACTGGCAAAGTCTCCTTTGCGTTTTGCAATCTTGCACTCGCGGAGCAGCCTTCTCTCCTTACGTCGCGCTCGCACTGCCTTTGCGTGTCTTGCATTCACTGCTGGCTTAGATGTGAATGGCCATGTGATGCGCCTTGGCAACCATTGATGGTGCCAGAACAAAGTATCAATGATGGCGTTGCATGATGCCGCATGCGCATTGCAATATTGCGCGGCCGCCGGGATGCGGCATTCGAAATGGGTCTGCACTGGCATACATCTATATACCAAGTCTGATTGATCATTTTGCATGGATTTCAAAGACCAGAATCGGAGTAGAGGTTTATAATATGTGTGTTGCATCCCGGAGGCCGGTTCAACCCGCTCCAGGGATTGTATAAACGAGTGAACCGTAACCTAGCAAACCCACCACAGTAATGAACCTATAATCGTGGGGTGTGGAGGAGTGCAGTGCAGTGCAGTGAGAGTGCAGTGCAAGAGTACGTGTGGTGTATGCAATGAACAGCAATTACAACCTGGCTCGGTCTCAAAGTGTACATCTAAATCGACAACAGACAAGGCAAGAGAAGAGCAGGGTGGGAAGGGACAACCTGTACCAAGCAGACACCAAGCAGATTGTGCAAGCCTCCTGCATGCATGCGTGGAGATTAAGGGAATCATCACAATATTGATGGCTGGCCACTTTGCATGAATTCAGCGAGATGCATAAAAAACGGAAAGCTTCCGGCTTGCATGTAACAGTGTCAAACTTGACGTGAAATTTCAGTATCCCAGATGGAGGCTGCGATAGCTGAACGAGAAGAGCACTTTAGAATCCAAGCGGATGGGCGCTGCCGGTGCTTGTTGAACGGTCATGTCTTCGGCTCCAATCCGCAGGACCTTTTGAATTTCATCGGGTATGAAATTGAGATAATCGGCAATCTGATCATCAAGCGTACCAAGGGATTATGGCTCTTGCAGATCACCTGATCTGAACATCCAGGACTGCTTTTGCAGAGGTGCCAAATATCAAAGGCTATTGGCAAAAGCCGAAAATGAAAAGCAAATCAAAGGATATGAACCCTTCATCCATACGTCCAAGAATTTTGGGTGAGTCTCGAACTCTCGACTGCTCCAGTTTCAGGCAGGAGAGGTCAAATGCTTCTGCATCTGACTGCAATGACACAGATTCTTTTCTGACTGCAGAGACAAAATGTACTGCAGTCTGACATGCCATTTGATGAACAAGAACCTGGCATCAATTGAAAGGCACGTTCAGGGAAAGAAGTACAGAAAGGCGAAGGGTAAGGCATCCTGCTCGAGCCTCGTGCATCTTCCTGTCACAATCAAACAGGATTACTATGCCTGTTTGCTTGACATCTCTTCAGCAGAGGTGTGCATTGATCAGAGCTTCATGATAAGGGCGAGTTTGAGCTGATTGTGGAGCCAGACCTTGTTGAAGAGGACGAGGATGAAGACGCGAAGGAGGTAAGTGGTGTCCTGTCCTTGTGAAGTACTCATACGCGTGCCCAACGGTACGTGGATTTAATCTGGGCACATCAGAATTCGAGGCTCTTGCTGACGGAGACTGTGAACAGTGGGACCTGTGCATTGAACTGCCTTCCAACAAAAGAGGCATTGTGCAGACTGAGGCTCCCATGGATGCGGATAGTACAATTCCTTCACGCCTGCCAACCATGGAAGAGGAAGCAGGAGTGCAGGGAGACGAGATTCCAGAAGAAAAAATCCAGCAGGCGCAAGCAAAGTGCGGCAGCCCTATGAGGTACGTCTCAGTTCCTGTACATTGTTTGAAACGCATCTTGGATGATTTAGCCACATTTTTACGTTGAACCTGCTCTCACACGTCTTTGGAGATTAATACTGATTGCAGCTTTGGTGGAGCATACACTTCTGTTGACTGATTTGACAGGCGGAAGCAAAGGACAGCACATCACAAGAAAAAGCGTCAGAAAGCAATGCCTTGAAAAGGATTTTCATCACCGTGGCTTGTGCGTCTTCTGGGATGCAGGCGGCTGCGGTATATCAAGTAATGAAGTTGAAACTTTGGGGCAGGCAAATTAAACACAGTGCATCGCACTACTTCTTCTAATCTAGCTCTAGGGGCCACAAAATGTGTTGTTTGTGTGCACTGGTGAAAATGCCATTGTAATGCCTTCTAGAGCCTAGTCTCACTGTACACGGGCTTGTGTTGGAAGTTGCATGCACAGCTGCATTTCACCTGGCTGATCAAAAATGATGTCGATGAGGCTGGCACTGAAACAGCAGATACTGTGATATTTCCAAGCATGCTGATCGGCAGAAGCTCTGCATTGGGATCATGGCGGCATGCCATTGTCCAAGTGCACACGCGCGATTGGGGCTTTATTTAGTATGGCAATCTGAAGTCTTGCCGCCACTGCTAAAGCCGATCGGTTGTGCCGCCAAAGCTGAGTTGCGCATCATAGTGCTTACCATGATGAGGTCTGCATGAGGTCTACAGTGCCATTTGTTGCTAACTTCATTCCTGATCAGATAGCGTGTTCAATGATATGTGACCTGAGTGCATATCCTCTGCAGGACTCGCAAATTGATCAATGAGGCACGAGGAGGCTGTGCACATGCTCGCATCAATGATCCTTCAAGCCAAAGATGTTCCAATCGCGGCATGGGATTGTGAACATTTTTAAAGAGTATCAACAATCTTGAAGTTTTATCAGGACCGTTTGCACACATGATGCCTACATCTAATACCGGTAAAGATGCTATGTAGTTTGAAATCAAAGCAGTCACACTAACCACTGACGCAGGGGAAATCTCGGCAAAGATGATGCAAGACTTTTGGTCATTAGGGGACCAGACAGCTGCATGTGCAAAGCACATGCAGTCCCACGGAGGATGTGGCTTTCTCTGCTCATTAATGTTAGACTGTAGAAATGATATGTACCTCTCTGATGTCCCTGTTAACATTGCCAAGTTTCACCATTTGCTAAGGAACCTTTTCTAGATCTCTGCATTCTCCTGTGCCATCCCTACATGCCCGGTCTTTTCAGACACGTAGATCACATTCAGAGCGGAGCTAGCTACATCAAAGCAACACACCCCAGAGTCAATCCCAAGAACAAACACCTGATGAAGAATGCATCAGAGTGATTGCTCAATAAATGACCTGTCCCAACTCGGTCGATAGAGTACACCATGGCACCTGGGCTGTCAATCGGATACAAAAGATCTGGCAATAAACGCCGACGATCAGCTTCAGGAACATCCAGAGAGACTCTTCAGCCCAGACCAACAGAAAACAGCATGAAAGTATCTACATGTATAGATTGCCGAGTTAGACTGAATCGTCGGATGGCACCATAAAGGGATGAAAACATCCTTGTTGAGAGGCCAAGCCACCTGAAACCTCCGCCTCCTAGGACTCATTTCGGCCGAGCCTTTCATAATCTGCAGCATTCTGGATCTCAATCCTTTGACACCAACCGCTTCCCTCTAGAGCAACAAATGTGCATCATTCAGCAGGGAGCGCCCCTCCATCACGGACCACACACAAAGCCACATGCTGCCGCACTAATGATGCGCAGCTACTTGAAACTTACACTACTTCGGCACTTGCCGCTGAGCTGGAGATAACTCAATTGTCACCAGGCCTCTGGCGTCCGGACTGGTAAGCGGTCTCTGGCTGCTGCCCAGCAGGACCCTCAAAGCCTGACGCGTCCCCTGCTCCTTGCATCCCCCTGCCGGGCTGCTGGAAGGCTGCTTGGGGAGCTGCTAGGCCCTCACCATATTCTGGCAGTCTCCTACTAAGCTGCCTGCTGCTCAGGTCCGGCCCATATGCGAATGCCATGGATGGGTCCATATGGGCATACCCCTGGCGAGTCTGCTGCTGAAGCACCCCGCACACAGTGACTTCAGACGGCTCCAAGACAGGGTCCACTGCCACACTAATGAAACCAGATTACCAGCAGTCAAACAGTATGCAGGAAGGATCTTCAGAGACCCACCTGCATTATAGTGCCTTCTCCCAAGCCAGATGGTGCCAGGCCCATTCCCATGGCCTGGCCCCCTCGCAGCAATGCCTGTTGCGCCTCAAGAGCGCCCCAACCCTGTTGCAATGCCAGGCCGTCCTGCTGCATTCCTCCCTGCACCAGGCAAGTGGCATGTGCTGCGGTGACCAACAAGTTCTCAAATACAGCCATACAGCAGTTCTGGAAAAGTCCTTGCAAGCCGCACTTCATATAGTAGTCCATAGTGCCACAAAGGAGGATACCAAGATGGTTCAAGCTGGGTCCAATGCAGGCGGAAAGGCAGGCGCGCACCATAAGCATATGGAAGGCAGGCATGCCGCTGCCCAGTTGGCCGCCCAGACCTTGGAAACCCCCAGCAAATCCTCGGCCGCCTGTCGCAGCCCACTGCTGCCCAAAGTCCTCGCCATACTCAAACTCTGGCAGGCCTTCCTGCGCGGGCCCCATAGCAGGCATTCCCTGCTTGCGGACATAGTGCGTGTGTCTCTCCTGGGTCAGGCTGATGGACTCAATGCGGTACCCGCTTATTTCACGGTTGCTCTGCGCTGCCGCCTTCTCTGCTGCCTGTCACCGAGCATCCAAAACGTTGATCAAACACACTTTGTGTGACCGGATAATTTGCCAAATGTCTGTGTGGAAATGTCTCCGGTCACCCAACAGGTATTGGGCGACAGCGATGGCTCAACATGAGAGAGGGTAGACTCAGGACCTAGGATACAAGCAGTGTACCTGCTGAGTCGCGAAAGTGACAAAGCAGAAGTTCTTTCTGCGGTTCAGTGCTCTGTCCTTTGGAAAATAGACGTCAGCAACCTGCAGCGAGGCACTCAGTGTCAAACGGAAATTAGGCAACGATAAGCTGAGGCATTTGTATCGTTCCTTCATTGGGTACAAGAAGTCAATTGGGTACAAGACCTGCCACCGCAGGACTCAGTACGCTTGCTTGCATGATGGCTTGGGCAGCGTACCTGGCCCCATTGGCTGAAATGGTTGCGAACCATAGTTTCCGACACAGCAGTGGGTATGCCGCCAACATAAATTCGTGGCCCCCTCCCCTTGTCAGCTCCACCACCCTCGCCAACACTTCCCACCCCTTCTGGTTCACCTGCATTGCCAAAGTCTTGGCATCATGGGCGATGATGCTTGTCATGAAAAACAACGCCAGCAACAAACATCACAAGAAGCAGGCTCACCTCCAAAGTGCGGTAGGCCAGGAGAGGCCTCCCACCCTGGCCGTGCACCCTGCCAGGGCTGCATGCCAGGAAGTGCCTCACCTAGGGGCACTCCTCCTTCCTGTATCATCTGCTGCTGCTGCTGCTCTGGCCGAGGCCCCGCCAGGTTGATGCGCACAGTCCTCCCATTGATGCGATGTTCTGAGCCCGCGGCGAGCTGCAACGTCAGGATATCTATCTCAGGTCACCCTTGTTGGTTCGGCTGCTGTGGCAGGTGCATGCTCCACAAGTCATGCTCATTGACGGTGAAAATCCAACTCAGTTGTCATTCGTTACTGCCTCCTGTGGTGAAGAGCAGCTGCCAGGGCAGATTCTCTCCAACACAAGGGGCTGCAGAGTCCCCACTGCAAAGGCACATTTCAGAATACCGATCAGAGTAGATCGGATCACACACCGGCTGAGTTACAGAACGATCCAGGACTGAGTGATGGGACTGCCAAATTTTTGGCGCCTTGGGGACGTAGATATGTGACCGCTCTGCCACCAACTAGACTGCCAGAAGGTTGTCTGGACACCAGACCAACAGACAATTAAGTTTTCAAAGGACAATATTGACTGCTGTTGACTCTTATTGACTAGGTAACTTTCTAAGATTGACAGAGACGGAGTGCAACACACACGGGACAGGCACAGAAGAAACAGGTGCATCAGGTAGCTCGGACGCTAGGAGCTGCTGCACACTCTTTAACAAAGGCGTGCGACAAGGACCAGGTGACAGAACTCGGTGCAGACACAGCAAGAGCAAGCCACAGTCATGCAGAAAACCCAGCAGCTCTGTGGGCTGCAGCATAGGATGTGTCCAAGTAAATCTTACTGTCTGCCGTAGGCCTTCCTCGGTCTCGAATGTCACAAAACCGTAGCTCTTTCTCGCGCCGTTGCTGCACGCACAAAGAATGTGCGAAAGTCTCAGTGCACAGCTGATGTCAACAGGCAAACCCAGTCAAGCAAATATTTCACAAGCGCTGTACAGACAGGGGGTAGGAAGTCTGCATGACTCACTGTCGATCTCGAGGGATGTACAGATCAATGACCGCCCCATACTGAGAGAAGTATTCATGTAGATGAGATTCAAGCAGACCCGGGCAGTGACACCAAAGTCTGTATCGGCCAGGAGAGAATGATTCACTTGGTACTGCTGCTCTCATACCGCATGAGGATGCACCCCACACCGCACCGCAGTACCTAGAATACCCCGGCGCTGGTCATCAGACAGCCCCCAGCGCAGCTCGGGGCACACACCAAAGCGGTAGCAAGGTTAACAATCCCCTTCGACTCCCCCTTCACTTGATGTCAACTTTCTTTCAGGATCTCATTTCCACCTGATTGTGGGCTGGTGAACTACTCCAGGCCACGACGTAAACGAATCCGCCCAGCTTACCCTTCAAGCCCCTCATACCAGAAGGGTCGCTGAATAAGAGAGTGACTCACCCATGCTGGATGTATGCGATCATGATCACCGTTTGTCAGGTCGTGATATAGCTTGATCTTTGTCAGCAATTGCATAGCCCACGGTAAGAGAACGTTAACGCGAAAGTGGCGCTCCGTGGTTACCCGCTTATCACGCTGTTGCGGCCCCGGGGGGAAGGGCCGCCCAGCGGCTGCAGCCCGGTCATGACTAATAATTAGTCACTAATTAGACTTGTAAAGTCATGATGGTTTGCAGACATGTCAGTAGTGCGGTGCACCACGTGGTACTGCTACGCATACATGGAGGAGGCCAAGTTGTCACTTCTGTGTGAACCAATGCAAATATCTCGACAGCTCTCCCAACTAATGGACATTGAATGCAGATCGATCTGCAGATCTGTACTAGAACTCCTTGGATATCTCATTGAATGCCATGTCACATCAACAGTGTTGCTTGATGTTACGACTTTATCGCAACGTTTATGAGCTTATAGACTAGCTAGGAGCTGCAACAAAGTGGCAGTCACGGACAGGTCACAACGCCTGCATGTCAGCTGTCCCAATGCATGCAAGCCCCTGCTGACAATGACCTACCCCTCAGCGGTGCATGTCAGGACCTGGCTGTCTTGATGCATACCATTCCCTGAAGTAAGAGCAGTTGTGCTGAACAAGTACCCAAACCTGGTGGTGGAAAGTGGACGACTTCAGTACTTGGTACCCTTCCAGACCCTCACCACTGATATCTGTGTGTTCACAATGACTGCAAAAGATTTTGAGCAGGCTTTGAGTGGACAGCGTTGACTGAGTCTTTGGTGACCTCCAGCCTGGTCCATTCTTCGCAGCACCTACAAGAGGCACCAAAAATCCATATTCAACCTGATTCAACCAATGCATTGAGTGACCACCAGAACGCCCCTCAATACTGGCAAGGTCCTTGTGGGGGCTGATCGGGAACTCAGCCTTGACGAATGACTCAGAAGCTCACCTGCCTTCCTTCCGCTTGCAGCAAGAGTTGCCTCAGACAGGCCCCCTTTCAGACTGCCCAATCCACCGCATTTCCAGCTGCTGCTCTCTGGAGCGCTCCAATTCAAAGAAAGGCCCGAGGGCACACAGCGCACGTCCGAGCAGCGGAGGGCCTCAGCCACTTCAACATCCGGCAGGCAGATGATGTGCAGCTGAGGTGGGCTCCACTTGAACGGGGACGGAATTACTGTGGCGGCCTCCTTTGTTCTTCCTGCGCCACACAATATGGGTGTGTCAGCTACCGGCATCTACCCAGGGCAACATGTGTACGCAGCGGCAAGAGCGAATGCGGACCTGCAACTGCTCTCCACAAGGCTGCCCTTGCCTGATGGGCAACTTCCGTGGTGCAATGCGGCAGCGCGACTGTGAGGGATTGCATGTACAGGGGCTCTTCTAGTACCTCGGACAGCATCGCCCCTTGCACGCCCATCACGTTCCATCGTGCCAGCTTATCACTGCGCAAAACATTACTCTTCTTGTCAAGGAGTTGAGAATACTGACACACAGCGCCCAGTCTGCCGTTTAACCTCGGCATTTTAAAGCGTACCTGCAACTCAGTGACATTGTGGGCTCCCCCCGTCCCGGCTTTCGCCTGAGCACTCCCTCTTGCTGCCGCTCCCCTTCCCTCTGTAAATCCATGGTAGTTCTGCCAGCGCCCTCCTGTGCATTTGGTGCGGAGGCACTCTCCGCGGTATTTTGAGCATTGCTGCTTTGCTCAACATCTTTGCTTCTGCGCTGGTCACCTGACCCCACAGGCTCCCCGACCTGCCCAACGTCTGCTGCCTGCTCTTGGGCTGCTTTCAGCCTCTTGGCCCCAGTTCTCCTCCACCTTGTGGCCTTTGGATGCTCGGAGTCTGTCCCGAAGGGTGCCTGGTTTGCAAAGATGCAGGCGTCGCCACATGGAGGCTGGCTGATGAACATGTGCAGCTGCCATCGCCCCCTCCTCCTATATGTGCCAGATGCAGTCCTCTCAAAAAGCGGCCAATGGACTCTGCGTTGCGTCGCAAGGGCTTTCCCAGCCTTGCTAGAGTGCTCCTGACCGAGAAACTGTGGGCGCAGTGTAGCCTTTAGCACAGACTCTTCGGCAGATTCTGATGGCACAGTCTCCACTTCTGTATACAGCCAGCGCAGCAGAGCCCTCCGAGCAACCACCTGCATTCAAAAACATTCATACAGCACTCTTGTAGGAATGCAAAGCGCTGTGTTGAGACCCCAACCAAAAGGCTAGTGCATTTAGTAAAACGCAGAAGAGGATGAAAGGATAGTTCCATGTTGCACCACAGGCGCACCTCTGCATGGGAATCATTGAGCACTTCCCCGCTTGTGCTGCGCTTGCTGAACCCCAGGCACTTGGTTCCTGTCCCTATCGAGACCACATGCATGCTGGCTTGCCCGATATCAGGCTGTAGCGTGGAGGTGTCTGGACAAGGGACTGACAAGGTCCCTGTGTGCTGTTGCTGCCGCATGCCGAGCTCTTCATGGGTGACAACAAAGCCAGCGAGAACTGTGTGCTCATTGGGCTGTGGCTTCCCATTCTTTGGCAGCGCTTCATACTGTTTCAGAACAGCTGTCGCGATTGCCTTGCCGATGTCGGCGGTCTCAGATTCATCCATGATGAGCTACAGGCTGCTAAAGAGAACCCTCTAAAAATACATGAGGGTTTCGTCACAAAGCCTTCTCGCCGTGCATGCCCTTTCTTGGAAGCCGGAATCGAGCGGGGCCTGCAGACCCTGGGTTTATGTAATGGATCGTGTCTAATTCTGAGACACTATAATTGTGGCTGTGTCCGCAAACTACAATGTCTGCTTTGATTTCAACAAGGATACGTTGCCAATCCTGAGAGCACAAGAGTCCTTTGATCAGCTGGCGTGGGAAGTGCAGCAGGTAACCATTCTCAGCTTCTGAGGGTCGTCAGTGGGAGCATACCGGCGAATGTTCCTTAGGGACGATGTGAATAATTAGTATTTGCCAGCCGCTGAATTCGAGCAGTCTGGTACTACGAAGCTCTTCTTTCACATGATCATCTACGTTACCTCGTACAGCCATTACAGGGGCAGCTTCTCCGAAAAATTTCAGAATTTCTGCACGTCAGCAAAACATCTGAGCCTTGACTGAGCACAGCACAACACAACACATCAGGGGACACCTATGGCAAGACATTGGAACGGTCCATCAGCTTGCCTTGGTGTCCACCGTGGTGTCCAACATAACCAGCATGCAGGATTGCTTCGACAGAATATTCGCAGAATGCTTTCCGAAGCACCTGCACGAGCAGAAATCTGCTTTATGTTCGATCTGCGTCAGATCGTCTGCCAAAGAACGACACTTCTGAGGGACACATGACTAGGGACGAAGATCACCTCATCAGCAACACCATGTGTGTCACTCACCAATCCCAATAGCATGGTATTGGAGACACTTCCTCTCTTCCTCTGAGGCATGCGATGTATGTCAGCAAGAGTCTTTAGCTTCCTGGCTAATGGAAGCTGCTTGGGGACCAGTGATCTCCCTAAGATTTATCCCCCACATTGTGAAATTGTCTGCACGATCTGAAAATCGTCATAATCGACAGACATAAAAGCACTGTGAACTTTGCATTGACGCATCATTGTATCGCAGACTACCTCTGTGCTGCTGGCAATTCCAGATATGCACATGATGGCTACCCCTCTTGATGTTCTTCACATGCGGCAAATGAGGTGCGATGGGCCTTATGTGTTCAAATATCGTTTCCTGTTGCATTTGAAGCATCTTTGATAATCATGTACTGACACCACTGCAGGTTCTCAGGAAGGTCTATCCACAGCACGGTACCTCGTCCTAGATCTAGACAGGTATCTTGCTGCTGCTTTTGTTAAAGGCAAAAACAAACTTGATCTAAGAGTTAACCTCCCTGAAGGGAAGGGATGTAATCAGTCCTCAGGGGACAGGTGCAAGAACTCAGGGGGCCTTTCTTATCCAGGTCGCCCGCGCCTCCAGGGAAGAAGCCATAGCAAACATGCAGTCATACAAAGCTGGCCTGACAAAGGCTTTGACCTCACGCGAAGACTCTCTTAGAGCAGGTACGCTGTTCTGTGTCATCTCATCCTGCACCTCCAACGTCGAATGAATTTTGAAGGTTTTGTTCTCTCATCCATGTTCTGAGGTCCGATCAGACCACAAGCAGAAAGGCTGAGTACTTTTGTTTTGAATGCCGGCAGAGGTGGCAGCAAAGGCAGCAACTGTGGAGGAGGGATCATCTGAACAGGCGACAACATTAGGCTTGAGAGAACTGAACAAGGATGATTACTACCCCTTTTTGAAAGAAAACGCTGACAAGCTGGTTATTGTCGATTTTTACACAGACTGGTGAGGCCACCGATCCTCTGCTGATACACAGGAGGTCGCTTGTGGCCCCTTCTAGCTTGCTTCCGTGCCCTGGGAAGCTATAGAAAAGAGACTTCACCTCTCCGATCTCGTTACAGGTGTGGGCCATGCAAGCTGATGGTTCCCATTTTAGAGGAGTTGGCTCGTGAGTTGAAGGGCAGAGCAGAGATTGTAAAATTCAATTGTAACAAGAACAACAAGGAACTTGGCGTGTCCTTGGGAATCAAAGTGGCTCCAACCTTCCACCTCTATCGCGCCGAGAAACAGGTGCGATGGTGCGTCAAGCCTGCTGTAAATCAATCTGTGGTTGAAGTGGCATCATTTATCTTGGGCTGTGCGTGACTGGCCTTGCCTGTGCTGCAGGTGGCTATGATGACAGGTGCCAAGATTGATGAGCTGCGCGAGTTGATAGACAAGCATATTTAATGTTCTGGGTGCAGCCATGTGGGCCATTGCAATTCTAGAATACCTTGTGAGTGGACAACATTCAGTGACAGCCACGCTGTCACAGCATACTCTCAAACAAGCCAGGTATTGTTTCAATTGGAAGGATGCCATGCGCCGCATCTTGCTCGGGGTCATTGTATAGATGAGCAGGCCCATCTCAGAATGTCACTTAGAAGCTTGACATGCTGGATTTTTTAGGGCAATGCCATGATGGTTGTATCCCCTTTGACGAGAGAGTTGAGTAAAGGATTCAAGAGGCGACCCGAGAATTTGAGTACAGAGTTACAAAGTTGTTTTCCTTGTATGAGCACCCTTAATATAGCTATGCAATTGTCACCACGCTGCCGACCAGATGTGGAGTAGCTCTTTGTTTGAAACTGGCAAGGACAGATGACAGTACTGTATTACGTTTGGGTCTGTCTGCTGATGAACACGTATTGATGAGACAGGCATGAACTGTGATTAATAATATTCATAGTTATAGTGTACATGGACTACTAGAACGCACTGGGCCACAATTTGCATTTTTGTAGGCATCTCATTGTTGCACACTGTGCCCCATGACAGCTTCAGTCCATAAGGCCCATGGCCTTGAGAGCGTCTTCATCTCTGCCTGCATCTCTTCGAACCGAAGACCGCACAGCACGTGCCAATCTCTGCTTGGCCAGCTCTTCTGACCCCTTGCCCTCGGCCCCGAGACTACTCTTTGCTTTCAGAGCTGCGCGCCTCCGGGTGGTCACTGCAGGCGGCCCCCTGCCTGCTCCTCCATACCCCACCTGTGACAAAAGCAGCACACCACTGTGACATACTTGTGAGTATGTAATGTCTTCGATAATGACGATTATAATTTCTACACGCTTTTCCTGCTAGAGGCTAGGTGCGTCTGCAATCCAGCAATGTTGAATGCCATGCTTGGACCAGGAGCCTTCAGAATCTCAGAGATTGCGGTGCTGTACCTGCTGGGAGCAATCGAAGTGAGCAGGCGCACTGGCGTCTGCCGAGGCTCTGCTGGGGCGTTTGGGCACAGCGCCGCTGCTGGCCGCTCCGCCGGCCGCGGCCCCCCGGGTACGCTTGCGAAGGTTGCTGGCGCCGTGTGACAGGCCCGTGCTGTCGCCACTGTGCATCGACAAGTCCTCCCCAGCCGATGCCTCTCCAGGCATGCTGCTCAGACCGCCTGGCAGCTGGCCCACTGAGCCGCCCTGACGGCCCGAGGTCGCCGACGAAGCTGCACAGCACACACGTATACCCATTACCGCAAATAAATGCGCCAGTTCCACAGTATGCAAAATTGCCCCTGGGTTGCATGACTGAGAGCAAGGTTCGAGAGACAGCAGGCATGTAGGTTCTGCGCCACGGAGTACCTCTTTGTGCTGGGTGGGCAAAGACGTCCTGCTGAGAGCTTGCAAGGTTGGGGAGCACGACAGCTTCCAGAAAATTCCCCAGACGAGCAGCTGCCAGTGTCCACTCCGCAGCCTTGTTTCCAGCTTCTCCTGGCTGCGATCCCTGTCACATCAATGCAGGCCATCAAGCTCAGGTCGCACCAAAAGAAGCTCACAGACAGAGTCAATAAAATTTCACAAAATTTCCACAACTCGCTGTGAGGTTATACATTGTTGTCGCAGGTTGGCGAGACGACATCAGCTCCCACATTCTCCTGGTCTTCTGAGGGCTCTGGGCGCGAGAGGGCCTGCATGTTGCGCAGCCTGGACTTGTGGTTGCCCCTCCCTGGGCTCTGCAGCCCTGCATCATCCGCTGCACAGGCACAAGACAGCAGCTGTCAATACCGAGCTCTTCTGGCGCACCTTCTGGCGCAACAGGGCATGCAAGAGCTGGGCACTGGGCATCTTCGCAATGAGCACAGGAAAGCGCTTCACCTGGAAGCTCTGGCCCAGCTCTGCTGCCAGCATCGAGCATAGCTTCCAGCGGGTCACAAGCAGCGCTCTTATCAGCCCCATTCGGCATCAGCAGAGCATCTTCCATTCGCTGCTGAGGTGCTGTCGGGTGCTTCTGGGTGCCCGCTCTGGCGCCAATGGCAGCCTCCAGCGTGCTGCTGCATTTCCTGGGGTCTGACGTGCTTGTGTGGCTCAACTTCCGCTGCAGAAGTGTCCCGTCCTGCAAGCAGCAGGCACTTCAGCCTTTATGTTCTTGAATCACATAGCTGCAATGGGTGTGATGGATCATGGTAGCAAACAAACCATATGCCAACCTGCTGAGGACCAGAAGTCTGTTTGGCTGCAGTGCTCGCCCTGCTGGGCGCTGTGCTGCTGTCATTGGGTGCAGCAGGGTCTGCTCGGGCGGCTGCACGACCGGTGCCAGAAGGTGCTGCCTGCACAAAAGTATACGGGCATCACACTCAGCATATCAGATGTGGTTGCACGCATGCATCACAGCAACATAATCTTAGTGTGTATCTCGGGCCACACCTGCGGTTTGTGCTGTGTCGCTGCAGGGCGCACAGTCATCTCGAAGGGAAACTGTGTGGCTGTGTTCAACTCCTCCTCGCCAGGAGCAGGCAAAGGCGGCGCGAATCCACTCTCAGGAAGTAAGCACCCTGCGAGAGTTGTTGAGAATTTCACTCAAGCTGCCAAGCTGTCTTATGTAAACGTGCGGCTGGCAACTTCCCTGGTCTGAGATCATTGGCGATTGCTTACCAGCAAGAGCGCTGTCCACCAGCCAGTCCGGTGTGACGGCGATGACGTCAAAGGCCCTCGCATGCTTCCACTTCTCACCCATGGCCTTCTGAATGATCAGGTGGCTGTTGTTGCGGCTCATGCGCTGCGTGTACTTGCCGCCCAAATGCTTCACCAGCTCCTTAATTGCCATCTTGGCATCCTCAGTCATGCCCGATGCACACAACCTGCATTGCAACCAATGACAGCCTATCATCTCTAACGATGCTGGGCGTGGGACACAATCAGCCTCCCATTCACAAAGATGACAGATGCCTGAACTCACTTGACACCGTCCATGCCGGGCATAGGCAGCTGGTAGGGCAGGGGCTTGCAGGTGACTCGGTCGCGGCCCAGCTGCTTCACAGGAGCGCCATATTCAATGCTGAGCTCCACCCAGTAGGGTGTGATGCGGTTGGCATCTGGCACTGCACACATAACAGGAAAATCATAATACCGTTTATTGCATTTTCTGGCCTGAGGTCAAGGTCTCTATCTCCTCTTTAGAGTACAACAATCGCACAGCAAAGCCCTTACCCATCTTGAAGTCTGGCTGCCGCATGGCTTCCGCAAGTCGAGGAGGTGGGAACCCGAGAGGGCAGACTGCATACGCGGATGAAGGGCTAGCAACCAGGTTGATGCGCTTGGCATCAAAAGTACGTCCGCCAGCCTGCCTGATGAGCTCATGCACACGCGCTCTCTCTGCTGGGTCGTGCTCCAAAGCAGCCAGGCTGAACCAGCAGTCTCCGAAAGGACCGCGCTTTGAAGCTGCCTGGCCCCTTGCATGTCGAGATGCATCCCCTGTTGTTGCGCAACAATGTACCATAACTCACCCTCAAGGTGGTCAAAGGAGCATGAAACGCGGTCTTGTTCCAGTAACACAGGGTCACCACCTGATTTGCAAGGAGTTGAAAAAAACATGGACAAGTGATTTTGCCCTGTGTGCGCCACGTCCTTGCAATCTCAGTTGGACGCTCACCATCACAGCTACTGGCAGCTGGAAAGCCAGCCCTGCTCCCTTCCCGGTTGTCCAGCAGCTCACTGCCATCTCTGCTCTTCCGGGGCCCTGCTGCCAGAGCAGAGGCAGGGTTGAACAGCCACGGCCTGTCGTCTTCACGCATTCTGGATGCGCCGCATTGCCTCAACCATCCTGCGTCCAGCACGCGCACCAGGGCGCCGTGCTTCTGCTGGTGCTGCCTGATGCACTGCAGCTCATCCACCATCAGGTCTGAGCCCACCTGTGCAGACCACGATATTTGTCTTCAACCAGACCTGTATAATTTGTTGCATCACAGGAAAAGGGCTCCAACTGCTGCTTTTGCGCCTGCAACACTCCTGTCATCCCTTCAGTAATGAGAAAGAACAGCAGCGCACCACAATGTGAGTGATGAGCGGGTTCAGATAAGGGTATCTGCAGGCACCGCCTTCGCGGCATATGCACGCGAGCTCCATGATCTCATTGCTTGCGCAGCATGCCAGGAATACCCGCAGTCCATCAAGGAAAGTGAAGGTCTCACTGGGCGGCCCCGCCACAAATTGCTGCCTGTCACCTGATTAAAAGGAGCAAGCCACCTATATGCTTAGCAAGAAGCAAATGCAATCCTGCATTTTATGGCACATACTGGACAGTACTCCATGTAATAAGCATAATATCGGTACACAGTACCTGGCAAGGAACGTCTGGGTTCAGGTGAGCGACCAGAACTGAAGGCATCTGCGTCCGATTTTACAGGCTGCATGCTCGTGCTTGGCTGCGCTGTGTACTCTGCAGAGATTGTTTGTTGCCCCACGGCCTTTGCGGCTTGTTCGGCAGCTTGCCTGCAAATTATAATAACACATTTGGATGGCTCATACGCTTGCCATCTCCAATCACTAGAATGCTGCAGGTAAGGGTACATATTGCTTTTGTCCAGAGGGATGTGTGAGCCATGAGTACCTGTTCGGCAGCACGCTGGGTGTGGTTGGCTTATGTCCGGTGGACTTTGCAAGACTTTCTTGCTGCAAGCGTGTCTCCAAGGCTGCCGCATGGGCATCCTGTGGTTTTTTAGCAATCACATCGTAACACGTGGCAGCGGATGCATCCCCAGCTTTCTGTTGTTGCTGTGGTGGTAAACCAGAAGGCACCAAGAAGTCCTTCTCGTCTGCTGAATAGACACCAGTCTGCGCTGTCTCCTGAAGCCAGCTGTCCCACACAACAAGAATGGTGCCCCATAGATGTGCATGCCTGCGCCAAGACCACCTCACCTTTAACATTCCTTCAAGACTCATCCATCAATGCATGCATGCTCTTTCAGCATATTTATCTTTAGAACTTGCTGAACTTCACACCTTTCTTTCTCCGATATTGTGCGGGGTCCTTCGCATCCTTTTATGATCAAGTGGGTGCATGCTTTGGTCATGTTCTTGGAGTAGACGCCATGCCCTTGCTGGATCACTCTGCCCAGGCTCTCCTTCTCAGCAGCATTATGACCTGACGTTGATATTGTCAGACCCTCGAATGGCCCTAGCTCATGGCCCATCAATGGTACCTGCATGATGTCAATGCTGCGTCAGGGAAGCTGCTTGCTGTCATTTGATGGCATAACACTTGTATAGTGTCAAATTATGCTCACCATCCGGCCAGCACGATGACACGCCCAAACCCATGTGGGTCTGATTACGGGCACAGCCGGCACTGAGGTCTTGGCACCCTGTACAACCAGCACTCTCCAGATTTCATTTGACGCCATGCAAGGCAAAAGCAGCAGGATGGGGACACTTGATTGGTGCAGCGCGCAGCCACGATACTCCAAATATCAACGATTTTGCGCCAGATCGTCTCACCTTGTATTCTGTGCTCCGCACAGATATTGCGACATAAATCTGTGGCTTATTCTTCTGTTCAGAGAGGATGCCACCAAGCTCTTGTACTAATTGTTCAAGCTCTGTTCGCTCCTGCGGATACCAAGCGATTCAGATGGTGTTCTTGCAGCATATTCACAATCTCTTGGGGGCAAAAGAACTTGCAACGTCTTCCTGTGCTGGTTCTTACCTGTCCTCTGCCCATAGCTGTGCAGCAAATGGACTTTCTTTCGAAGACTGACATTTGACTCGAGTGGGATTTGTCTTTCAGTTTGTCTTTCCAAAAGTCTATTCTTTTGGGCGTGGGCTATCTGCTGTCAAGATGTGGGCAATGCAGTTTATTACATGAAGCCGGTTGACACTGGATTATACCGCTGGGACTCGATACACACAAAAATAAGTGTTGTACAAAGAAGTGATACTTGATGTTCTAATCTTGAAGTGACTCCTTTCTTGGAGCCAGACTTCGACTGTCGGAATTTGCAATTTGCATGTGCCATACCAATAAACTGGCCCAAGTCCCTTGGAAGCTATGGGAGTTCAGGGTTGTCAAAACCCTTGGCACGCTTTTGCCCATCCACGTTGGTTGTGGCCTCTGTCTGTGATCTCTCTGTGCAGCCTGCCAGAATTCCCGGAAAGTGCTGCATCTGGGACTTCATTGACGCAGGTCTTTCTGACTTCTGTGTGAAGCCATCGAGTTTGTACACTTTAGACGTCACCTCAATGATATCCAAGGCGTGGAGCCTGCGCTATGCATTGATGCGGGCACAGTTGGGTTTGGAAGAGACGGTAACGCATCTTACCAGCAGCACAGGGAGCCTTTCTGATGCAATCGCGAAGGGGTTGGAGGTGTATCGCAAGGAGCTTACCCAAACGATATTTTTTACAGGCAAGCAGGCACTTTTAGAAGATTATCGTGGGAAGATTGTCAAAATATCGTAAGATAGTGTTTCTTTCTCTGTGAAGCGCGTCAAGCATATTTCTCAGGCACCCCATGGCACCTACAACAAACTCAGTGTGCTGACAACCATATCTGTCTGTCTCAGTTAATGTCATTCTTTGTTTCACATGATGATCGGTGCATTACACCACAAAGGTGTTCGTGATTCCAACACTGGCTTTGTACCTGATCAATTTCAGCACTAGAAACACACTTCACTGCTCATGCTTCCCGCTCTCTTCCTACAAGCATTCCTGAACGCTCAATCCCTGAAATTGCCTTGCAGGTGCAGCCATGGCTCCTACACTGAACAGTAAAGCGACCAAGTCCAACTCAGGGGACTCAGCAGTGGACCGGTTGCTGATGCGCTGCATGCCGCGAGCGTCCCTTCGGTCCATCTTCTCAGGGGACGTGGTGGCCTTCAATTCCCCGCTGGCGCCTGCGGGGGGCCAGGAGAACATCATGGTGCGCCGCGTGGCGGCAGTGGAAGGAGATGAGCTCATCACAGATGACCCTGCCGACGCCAGCTTCACCATTCCAGAGGGTGTGCACTCTGCTTGCTCTGCACTCCCGTAAGAAGAGCTGTACAGATGTTGGTCAGTCCTGCAGGCCTTTGGATGTAGCTGGTTTGTGGGGTGTGTGCCTGCAGCATTTCCAACTCGACTGTGAAAGGTATTTCTTCTTCACACACAGGCCGATGCTGGGTCTTGGCAGACAATGAGGAGCTGAAACCTCCTGACGTGATTGACAGCCGGACATTTGGGCCCCTGCCAGTGGAGAACATTGTGGGGCGAATTGTCTACTATGTGCGGCAGAATGATCATGGGGTGGTGGAGAACAGCAAGACTGCCATGGCAGCAGATGCTGCTGTGCTGGAAGCTGAGCTTGACCTGGAGAAGCTCAGGGAGTCGTGAGATTGTGGAGAGGGAGTCTGTATAATATTTGTCGCCCAACCAGCAGGGATCATGTTGTGTCTTGAGGGATGTCACTCCTGTACTTGTCGCCCAGCAAAGGAGCTAGTAGGTATGTCACAAAAAACTGGACACGAGAAGTTGACCGTGATACAGAAAGCAAGGCTGGACAAGTGTTGTTTGAGCGCAGAGAGTTTCAGCACGCATGGGACATTTCACCGGGGTACCGTTTCATCTTCTGTGGCTCGCATTAGCTTGTGCCAGTCACAATATCAAGAATTGAATGGATGTAAAGTTACATTTGGGATCAAAGCCGCATCTGCTGGCAGTTCCTTACGAGGCCGGGTGGAATACAATGGCTAGAACAGAGCAGTTGTCCCTGCATCGTCTCACACGCACAGCCTGGATCGACAAACATCACTTGGTGTTGGAGTCTCGCCATTGGCTCAAGCTGTGTACACATGTGAATGCCCCTAGACGATGGAATATCCTGAGGGCTCAAGCATGGACCAGTAACCTCACCTCATTGATGAGTCGCTCACAAATGTTCTTGACAGATCTGCCATCATTGATGTGCCTCATAACTGCTGATAATGCCTCATCAGGATTGAAGACACCAAAGAAGCCATCACAGCCCAGCAGCAGGAACCTGTCTCGGTCTGTGATCTTAAATACCTGGACAGCAAGAACAACCAGCATACTGTGCATCAGAGACAAGCCTGTCATATCATGCAAGACACCTGATATCACAAAGCGATCGGGCAGTGCTGTGCTCTGCCAAAAGATAAGGAACAAATTTGAGCACCACTGCAATCTGCAGAGTAGACTACCTTCATGTCAGGCACTGCAGACATTCCTGCCGACTTGTACAGAGGGTCGCCAAATGATCGAGAAACCTCGACCCTGCCCCCAAGCCTGCCGTCTTTTGATACAAAGCCGCCTGACTTCTCGATCCGCGTCCTCTCCTGAGGATAGATTGCTTTATGATCGCGCGTCAGGGTGATGGCTTTCAGGGCCCCTCCCTCAGAAGGAATTCTTCCCAAAACACACTTTGCATCTCCTGCACAAAGGAGACATCTGATATATGGTCACAAAGCTTGAGTGAAATTACATCAAGTGAGTGGGGCTCAATTCAATAGACTCGGAGCCACCTATGTTGGCCACAATGGCAGTGTCTCCAAGGATCCAGGCTGCTGCGCATGTGGCACCATCCTGCCATTCATTCCGCTTACACATCTCCAGCAGCACCGCATCAGTGCTCTGAAATCCCTCTGACACAGCCTGCCGTCTGCTTTTTGCATTGCTGCTCCTCTCCTGCAAAAAGACTTCACTCAGATCCTGAAAAACATTTCTTGTACTCAGCGCACTTGCAAAGAAAAAAGGACATGCGGTCTGAGTCGAGCGGCTTACAAGACCAGCAGCTAGCACATGCTTGTGTAGCTCTTCACTAGCAGCTGCGGCCACCTTGACACCTCCATGGCCATCAAAGACAGCAAAGAATGACACCCTGTTCCCACCCATACCGGTCTAGACTGTTGGCTCAAATCCCAGACAACAAAGCTGAAAAGGTTGCTGATCGTGACAGATAAACGGAATGCAGTCTTTGCCTCGATTCTTGCTCGTTGCCACAGTGGACAGTACAGACATCTGCAGAAGCCAGGAAACATTTCAAAGCCCACGAACTGAACGATGGGCGCACTGGACCGCAACCAATATCTAATATCCGTGAATTTTTACCTTCCATATCTACTCTACTGCCTCGATCATGGGCGGAAGCTGCTGTAAAATGGGTTCTAGGCGAGTGGGTCGTTTCCAATCTTGACTTCTTTCGGCCCGCCTCTACGTTGTCTTGATCGTCACACAAAGTATCTTTGATAGGAGGAACAACTAGACAAGCAGAGGACGATATTTTCCCTTCATGGGGTCTCTTGCGGGTGTATATTTCCAGGTCATCCTGAACCGAGCCCATTGTAAGATGATTCCACTAATTCTTCTGCGTGTTCTTTTTCACTCGTGTCCGAGTGACCAAGGCTATTTTCAACATCCCTAATTTCAGATGTGAAGTCTGGATAGATGAATAGAGGAAGATGTCTGTCTAGGGTAGAAATAAATGGTGACAGGGGTCTCTGGGAATCTAGACGACGAACGAACAGTCTTTTGTTGTAATGGTGCTGGTACCAGCACCAACATGAATACTGGAGATGCAAGAATTCCAAACACCTTTCAGTGAATTTGCTGCTAATTGGTAGACATACCCTTGCATCATGGGAGCACAGTCTGCCATCGTGCTTATCATGACTGTCTACCCTGTAGACAGTCGTTGACTGGATCCTCAGACTACTCTTACAGATCGGCAACCCAACGGCCATAGGGCATACACGCAAGGCGTCTGCAGCCATGTCTGCGGGGCCTACAAATGTCTGCAGCTGAGGTTGCGGGCTGTTATGCATGGCCCCGGTGAATCAGGCTGTCAGACGAAATTACGCATTACACAAGTTGAACTTGCAGCGTTCCTGACAAGTGAAAAAAAAACCTGAAAAAAAAGAAGCACCAGGCCGGGGAAAGTGAACCCCGACTCAACTGGTGCATCTTTTTCAAGCAGAACATATTCTCACGTCACTTGCAATTTAGCAACGACTGGATCTGCAGTTACGTGGTTATGTAGAGCAGTTTGGCTCATGAAGCATGCACTGTGCGTTGTTGCTGCAGCTGTGCAGCTCATGATCTCGAATTTTGAAAGTCATGATAATGATCATGCATGCCAATCGGTTAATTAGAACATTACTTGTGACCACCTTAAATTTGAAGCAAGCACTGAGCGTCCTGTAACAGGACTTGAAACATTCTCCATTGGCAATCTACTGTGGCCTGGACCAAAGAAGGCATATAGGATTATCTGATTATCATGATGGACATTCTGGATGCGACTGGTGCCTAACCGTCAGGCCGTTGGCTATCACGGTGTGACACGGTCGCTGCATGCGCATGGCATCCCTCTGTGACAGGCCTCCGAAGGCTTGCAGTCATTTGGACTGAACATGATCATCATCACTTGTACGGTAATAATGCTTTACTTGCATTGCGTAAATCATGCGTTCAGTGAAATGAATTGCTTCAGTACTGAATGGTGCATATATCTCATCAGTGATCCGCTGGCTCTTCAAGGGGCCATGCGTTGTTCAAGCATCCCAGCCATTCTGATTTGGCTTAGACGCCCAAGGTGAGAGCCCGCAGACCTGCAAGGCAGAGAACTTAAACTGATTAAGGGGGAAAACATGCAATAGCTGGTAATGATGGGAGCTGGCACAAAGCACATGACGATGCACAAGCTTCAGCCACTTACAAACCTGCATACCTGGTGTCCTGGTCACCAATAAAAGACTTGGCTGTAAACATGTTGTACTCACCTGGCATCTTGTTGCCCTCAATGAGCTCCAGGCTGGCCCCGCCTCCAGTGGAGATGTGTGTAAAGTCTTCATGAGCACAACCTGCTGCCTTGACAGCCGACACGGAGTCTCCGCCACCTATGATCGTGATTGCTCCCCGCTTTGTTGCTGCTGCAATGGCCTGGAGGGAACAGCAGGACGTTCATCATGCCCACACATCTCTATTTGAAAATGAGCATAGGATAAGGATACTTGAAATATCTGTGCACCAACCTTTGCCATGGCATACGTGCCCTTTGAGAATTCCGGCACCTCAAATTTTCCCAAGGGTCCATTCCAAAAGATTGTGCCAGCATCTGCATGCACCAGACCAAATTTTGAGGATTAGCAGGACATGTCAGACTTGTCACACGAATGCGCCTTGATTAAGGGCACGTTTGAACTATCCTAGGCTTTACCTGCGAGCGCATCAGCAAAAAGCTGCTGACTTGCTGGACCGATGTCGCCTCCGTGGAAACCGTTTGAAATTATTGGCTGCAGCAACAAGGAATGAAAAATCTCAATGCTCAGCCTTGCCAGTACATTTGATGAATATCCTGCAAGCATCGCAGCTTGCTACCATGTTTCTCCTGAAAGCACACCTTTCCAGATCCAAAGTCCATCGTCCAGACAATCTTGGTCTGTGCACCTTGTTCAAGCTCTTCAGCCACCACTTGGTCAATGGGCAGGTACAGCTCTTTGTGCAGCTCCGCTGCCTTCTTCTCCATCTCTAGCGCTTCCTGCAATAATTTGCAACGCTCAAGATACAGCATCCTCCGCACAGATGAATATGCCTGTGGCGGTGCTTGGCTGCATTGTCGCAGGCAACAGGCAGGTCCTGACGTGGTTGGGGCTGGTGTATTGTCCAGCTCAGCTTCAACTAGCAAGGAAAGGGTAGAGAGTGCAAACCATGCTAGAGCAAGAATTACACATTAGCACATTATATTAAGCAGGGTCACCTCCACTCGATGGGCTTCCTCGATCTCAGTGTTGCCCACAGGCACACCCTTGGCCTTGAGGAACGTGAAGGCCATCTTGCCCCCAATGATCAGCTTGTCAGCCTTGTCAATGAGGATGCTGATTATGTGCAGCTTGTCAACCACCTTCGCGCCACCTGCACATTGCTGTTCACTTAAAGTGGCAGTCATCATGAGGAAAACTCGAGCACTCCATTGCAGCAGGTGTTGTAGTTTGTCATGTACACAAGAGCAGCAGGTCAACACAGGTCATGGTGGCACAGATGCCCCTCACCCAACACGACGACGAAAGGCCGTTTGGGGACATCAATGCTCCGAGCAAGGCACAGCACTTCCTTTCTGACGAGCGGGCCAGGGTAGGACTTCGGTACAAATTTTGTGATGCCCTGCAACATAGCACCTTCTTCAAAGCATCTCAATTCTTCTCTCAAAAATCAAACAACTGCTGCATAGCTGACAATCTTTCTGATAAGGATCTTGGTGATGGTGGAAACTTCGAAACTTCAAAACTTCAAAAGCATCGAGGTGCCTGAAAGCGTACCGTCACACTAGCCTGGTTGCGATGCGAGACTCCAAACGCATCCATGATGAAGACTTCAGCACCAGTGCTCTTTGCAAGCGCTTCGGCAAATGCGTCGTCGTTTTGAGTGTCGCCCTGCTGGGAAGCAAGTACTTGGGCAACACTCCTTGAAGTATTGAGCAAATCTGGATGAAAAGCAGGTCAGCTGATGCAGCAATATGCATCACACAAATGCAGAGTGTAGGCTGGGGAAGCAAACCTTGTGAAAGCGGGTATTTTCAAGCAAGAGCACCTGCACAGGTTGCAATTCATTTTATAGTCCGGAGCAGAGCGACTATGTGCAACGTTGGCTTCTAACCGTTGGGGTGAACTCCTAGTAAGGCAACAACGAGATTGTGCAAAGTAAGGGCTCGCACTTGGCCCGGTTTCATTGTGCCAATCCGAGCTGAGACAGCGTCTCCAATGCAGTCTTCTGCCAGGCCCACAAAGGCATCGCCCAAGATGTCCTTCAGTGCCGCCGCCACAGGCGCCAGCGAGGCCTTGGCCTTCATCTCATCCCACGTCTGTTTGCCAGGGTCTGGCCTACAAGATTATGTGCCCTCTTAGAGAAGACTGGGTTTGTACGTGACATCTTGCATGTCATGCACACATTAGCCGCATGGTGGCAAGGCAGAGCCACACCTGCCCATGTGACTGGCCAGTATCAGAATGGCGCCACCTTTCCTCAGTAGATCGATGGTCGGAATTGTGGCGCTTATCCTGTACACGTGCAGCGCAGATAAGCACTGGTGAAGGCATTAGATGTGCACAAAAGCACTTGGATCACACTCAATTACGCGACATACCAAAGATTGCGCACCTTGTATCGTCAGCGATCTGTTTTCCAGAGAGTGGGACATTGAAGTCCGCTCTCATCAGAACCCTCTGCCCATTGAAATCAAGCTTCGAGATGTCCTTATCCGACGTGAGCAGGATATCGATAGCTTGCTGGCGCGTCTGCAAGACAAGGAAGCAATACTGCTCAACCAAGCACACGCACCTGCTATGAGGGAAAAGCTAGGTTTGCAAGTGGAGCCCTAACGTGGCAATCTTGAGCACCCTTGCACTCGGCATGCGGGAAGATGCAGGGGTGGGGCAACTTGCTAGGTATTAAGCATGCACAGCTTACTAGATGATGATGTGATAGATCGAGAGGGAAACTCGACGTACCAGAGTCCGATGAAGAGAACGTTCACCCATCTCACTGCATGCTATTCGGTATCAAGATTGAATCTTTGTCAGCTCTTAACCAGGATCGATCCAACAGAGTGTACGTAATTGTCTTCTGTCTCGCACTATCTTGATGATGCTGAGTTCAGGCTCTGTCGACATTTTCGGAAGCCCTGCCCAGTCAGCCCACGTGGGTCTGAGGTGGCTTATGTAAACAACGCAGACTTCCGGAAGGCCAAAGAAAACCTCAGAAAGTGCTGCTCAGCATCGGAAATCTTAGTATATCTTCCTTTGCTTCGGACTTAATTGTTGCTCTTGGTCCACCGGGGTTCATTCGTGCACCGCGCAATCTTTTGCACCTGTCTCCTGGGTGACCTAAGACGCGACAGGCAACGATGGTGAAGGTAAGCTACCGTCGATCCCTTTGATGATTCTTGCCGGTCTAATATTCATATGCACTGTACTCCATTCGTCACCCGTGGCAACGTTATGTTTTTTTGTGCGAATGTGATGTTCTCGAGCACTACGGAGGTTTAAATATCAGCCGCCTTGCTTTGTGAGCTGGGAATCAACATTATCATTTTTTACTCGCTTGGTACTCTTAGAAAGTACTCGAGAGCTTTGACTGTGAATCACCGAAGTAAGCAGTTGACTAGGGCAAGGGTGTCATGCCTTTGCCACCGTCGTCATTTCCTGGTCACAGCTGTCATCATTGGGGTGCTGAGATGCCATTTTTCCACAGTTTGCTTTTGTTTTGCGGGCGCAAGGAATGGCAGTGCAACTGATCGCTGCATGTCAGTCAGGCTCCTCATGTCGTTGGACCTTACTCACAGCTCGTGTTATTGGCATCATGTGCTGACTGAGCAGGTTGGCATCAATGGGTTCGGCCGCATTGGGCGCTTGGTCTTCCGTGCAGCCCAGGCACACCCTGACATGGAAGTCGTGGCGATCAATGACCCCTTCATCGACATTGCCTATGCGAAGGCAAGCACATGATCCCCCTGTATTCCTCTTCTACTTGCCTGACAGCCATGCTCATACTCTTGATGCTGCCATGTACGACACACATATAAGATGAGCCTGAGGATGTGTCCCGCTTCTGCCGTGCAGTACATGCTCAAGTACGACTCCACCCACGGCCGCTTTGAGGGGGACATCACCGGAGCAGAGGACGAATTCATAGTGAAGGGCAAGAAGGTGACTGTGTTCCAAAGCATGAAGGCGGACGAGATCCCATGGGGCGAGGCCGGCGCAGAGTACATTGTGGAGTCCACCGGTGTCTTCACAGATCTGGCCAAGGCCGGTGCACATCTCAAGGGCGGCGCCAAGAAGGTCCAGAACTCCAAGCAATATCATGCACCAAACATTGCTGTGGCTCTCATTGCTGTGCAGTGTTGAAACTGCGATTGTTCCATATGAGTTTGCTTCTGATGTCACTCTGACGTTGTGGTGTGCCCAGGTCATCATCTCTGCCCCGTCAGCCGATGCACCGATGTTTGTGATGGGCGTGAATGAGGAGAAATATGACTCCAAGACCATGGTGCGCTTTCTGCTTCAACTTCATATCTGTGCAATCAATGCAGGTGACTGTTTGCGGTGCACAGCTAGCCATTGCTCATGGGATTTCGCCATTCTCCTGTGTGCTGAATTTCTCTGCATGCTACCACAGAATGTCATCTCCAACGCCTCATGCACAACAAATTGCCTGGCACCTCTGGTGAAGGTCGTTCACAACAAATTCGGCATCAAGGAGGTGTGTAGCAATCTGCAAGGCCCTTTCATGTCCTTACCAAGGGCGTTGCCATTCTGCAGATGTTTTTGCCAGTAAAAAATCCGGTGTCAGTTGATGCATGGGCAGCTGCATGTCTGGTGCTTTGCTGTAGTGTGAGTGCAACTGCTCTCACTAGTTCCTTCACATGCAGGGTTTGATGACGACTGTGCACGCCACGACGGCCACTCAGAAGACAGTGGATGGCCCGTCCAAGAAGGATTGGCGTGGCGGCCGCAGCGCAAGCACCAACATCATCCCATCCTCCACCGGAGCAGCCAAGGCCGTAGGCAAGGTCTTCCCGGCCCTCAACGGCAAATTGACGGGCATGGCTTTCAGGTGGGAGTCTCTCCTTAGCAGATTTCTACCTCCCAACAGCATATCTGGCCTCACATAAATACTGCACAGACTTGTGATTCTTAGCAGCTTTTTGCCACGCTGGTGATCCTTTGCAGTTGCATTGATTGGGCCGATAAAGCTGCGGTGAGCTTTAGGCGCTGAAGTGGGTTTGTTGGCGTGGACAGGGTGCCCACAACAGATGTGTCTGTGGTTGATCTGACCTGTGTCCTGGAGAAGGAGGCCACCTATGCCGAGATCATGGCAGCGCTCAAGGCAGCCTCTGAGAATGAGCTCAAGGGCATCCTGGGCTACACAGAAGAGCAGGTGCGTGTTGCCAAATGTTTCTGTGGTCACAGTCAGAAGTGCATCAAGATCATCAATATTGTTATTACTCTATGCATCTATTGGGTGCACAGAAAATTGTGCACGCAGAGTGCGGCCCGGATTTCTTTGCCCTGATATATCAATACTTGTCTGCTCTGATGTAGGTTGTCTCAAGCGACTTCATCACAGACACCCACTCCTCTATTGTGGACGCAAAGGCAGGCATTCAGCTGTCACCGACATTTGTCAAGGTGGGCTTCATATCAAGCTCGGTGTTTGGATCTTATTCTCTGTGCATAGTGAACACATGCAGACTTCCCGAAGCTCTAGGTGCGCAGCTAAGAGTTTCTCTTGCTGTGCAGCTGATCTCCTGGTACGACAATGAGATGGGCTACAGCACAAGGGTGTGCGACCTGATCCGCTACATTTCTGCCCGCGACGCAGAGTAGGCTTGATCATGTCAGAAGGCTGCAGCTCAACGGCTGCAGGGGACTCTAAACTAACCTAGTTAGTTTAGAGTCCCCTGACGGCTGCAGCTCTAGGGTGAAGCATCAACTAGGTGTCTTCTGGTGTAGGTTTCCTGCTGGTTCTTATTTGTGTGTGTTGTTCAGGAGTTTGGGTTGTAAATGAGCTTCTCACTTGGCTGGATCTTCTGGCAAACGAGCGTCAAGTAACTAGGTGGTAGAGAGTCTTAGCTTGGTCTGCAGAATGGAGTTCTGAGAATGCATGCTTTGTCCAGAAGCCTTTGATTTCCTACTGAAGTTGGTCATAACAATTGTACCATGTGGCACGATGTCATGTTAAGGTTTGCAACTGCAGCTGCAGATTCGTACAGGTAACACTAGGGTATCTCAACCCGCTGTGTTAAATCGATTGATGCAGAAGTTACCAAGCTAAGCACTATCGTTACAAATGCCATTGTCAGTGAGTCTGCTCTTGCTACATAGGGTAAAGGAAACGACGAGGGTTCTATCAAATAAGCTAAAACTAGGTGGGATCACTCCGTCAACTACTCTGAGCTACTACTGATCATCATCTTCGTCCTCGTCATACCCAAAGTCGGTGGTGAACTGTATATACTGCCCACTGAGCAGGAAATATGCAGCAATAGCAAGACCAACGCCAGCAAGCCACATCTGATTGCCGCGCCTCCACTCTTTGTCCTTCGCGCTCAGTTCCTTCTTCTCTCTGCAGCATTCCCAAACATGCCCACCTCAGACTAGCCTCATGCTACCAAAGAGTATAACACCATTGTACTCTGCAAATCAGGCAGAGCAACCCCATCAACAAGACAGCTCCATCAACCAGGGCTGCTGCAGACCTCTGTGCCTGTGGGGATGTGGATGCTTCCTCAGCACGCTGTGCCCAGGCGGTGGATGTCATGGGCGGCGCTGTGGGCAGCGGAGCAGAGAAGACTTCCCGGCTGATGCGTTCTACATAAGCCACAAGAGTTGGATGGCCCGCCAGCTGCAAGTCATGTCTGAATGCTCAATTCCCCTAGATACGATCGCATCTCCATGGTGCACTCCCAGCTAATATTCTGGCATAAAAATAGAGCCCTCATCCTTTTTCAGAATGAGTGTCATAATTCACCTTTTGTCTGAGTTCTGGAGCAGACACTGGCGCGCCATGATGAAAGGCTAAGTGAGCAAAAATGGCGGCATCCAAGCTGCTCGGCCTGCTGCCAAAGAAGTAGCTGCCCTTGACGCTGTTTGACCGCAACTGCTCCTCCAACGCCGCATACACACGACCTGCGTCCTCATAAACCTGCAGTGCATGCCAGACGTTTTGCTGCCTACATCGGTATCAAACAAGCCACAGTGCCAGTTGCATGCCAACAGTTGCAATGAAATAATCTTAGCGCACATGTCACAAGTCTCCTAGAGGCTCCCCAAGATCACCTGTGCTTGCGTGGTGCCTTCAAACTTCCTCATGATTGCCCTTCGCTGGTTCCATGGGAGCCAATAATTCAGTGGCAGTGGCAAGCCCGCCGCATATGCCGCCCGTGTATGCCTGTTGTAGCTCTCGGCCTCGCACCATGTCGTGTACAGAGTTGCAGGCTCCAGCTTGGCCTCCACAAGTGCTGTGAAGGCCAACAACTCCGCTTTCTGCAGACATGCTGAGAGATCAGCCAATTAATGAGGCAGATCTTGATACAGCAAAGGGGAAGAGGTTGCTCGGCTTGCCTGGACAGCCGAAAGATGTGCATTAAGATCAGAGCCATGGGACTGAAGATAGTTTGTAATGGCCCTGGCCGACGCAAACTCGTCCCCCTCGCCCTCAATCAAGTCCAGTCCATGCTCTAAGGCCGGAAGTTGCCCTGCAGGATCAATGTGTGAGTACGTGATCGTATTGTATTGTTCACGTGAGGCTCGCAATGGTGACATGTGGCAAGGCCTCACCTGAAGGGGAGGTACTTGAATTTGTGCACTCCTCTGCTGAGATTGGTACCCTGCCAAGCCGTAGATATGCCTGCATAGAAGGCATGCCAGACAAGTAGTGATTTTTCCCAGCAGGATTTGATTGGTAATAGAACAAAAAATACTGTACGCAATACATAAAGGTTTACTGCAGGTAATGTCACGACTACATAGTGTCACCTCCACTTGGATGCATGCAGCAGAAATTGACGGCAGACCCCAGTTTGGCACCCATTTGTACAGCCTGTACGACGGGGCAGTATCCATCTAAACGTCAATAAATCCTTTTGAAATCCTCGATGCTTGCAAATCTTCTGATCGTTCTGCATTGCAGAGGCCCAGCAAGCACATGTGCCAGCTCAGCAAGCCGAGGGAGAAGGAGAATTTATTGATCAGAATGCTAAGGCGAGAGCGATCACAGAAATTTCAGCTTGGTGTTGATAAAAACCGTAAGATGTTGACAGTGACAATTTATGTGACGGAGTGACGTAGTATATTATATGGGACACATACAGGTTCTGAGCCATGAATGCAGTACGACGGTGACAGCATAATGTTTAGCAGTGATCAGACATCTACGCAGTTCTCACCTGCATTAAGATTCCACAGAGAACTTGGCATCGCACCGAAACGGGTATTTCTTGGTTCTGGTATGCCTTGATCTGCCTCTCTCCCCGTACAAGTGCTTGGCTTGTGCGTTGAGATATGCGCTGTTGTGCAGGAGGCATCTCGCTTCAACGAGACATTTGCCCGGAAGCTTTCGGTGGAGAATGTGCTGCAAGGACACGAAGGATGTGTGAATAGACTTGCATGGAACGAGGAAGGCACTCTTCTTGCGTCTGGATCAGATGACAGAAGGGTAGGATGGGTTTCTTCATTATTCAGCTCTCCGATGTGCTGCCTACATCCCAACGTTCTAAAGCCTCGTGCCTGTCGAGTCATATCTAGGAAGCCCTTTGCAAAGGCTGATTTTCTGAGCTCGTGTGTAGGTGCTCCTGTGGCATTACCCAGACAGCAACCTAGCGCCAGTGGTGCTCAAGACGCCCCACTTGGCAAACATCTTCGGTGTGCGCATCCTGCCATGCTCTGGGAACAGGCGCATTGTGACCGGGGCCATGGACTGCAGTGTCCAGCTGCATGTGCTCGATGCCTCGCCTTCAACCTATGCCAGGGCAAAACGGGAGCAGCGCACTGTGAGATGGGTGCCTGACGAGGGCAACGAGCCCGTTCCCTTGCACACCACCAAGTACCTGTGCCACTCCAAGAGAGTGAAGGTGAGGATGATTCATGTTTGACATTTTCAGTCTTTTCGACACGCCGAGAGCAAGCAATTTGTCAAAAAGTGCACACTGGAGCGCGCTGTGGGGGTCATGAAGGGTGTGGAAGTGGCGCCGCGGGATCCCCATGTCTTCTGGTCTGTGAGCGAGGATGGGGACGTACGGCAGTTTGACACTCGCAGCAGGTGCCACCCATATCATTGCTGCCCTCAGCGCTGTCAGTCTGCAACAGCAGGCAGGGTGAACCCGGGCCGAATGCGGCAAGGCCATGGTGTCTAAACACCTTGGAATGTGTGCAGGACGAGCACACAGGATGAGGAGGAAAGCCCCAACGTGCTCCTGTCCCTGAAGCGCAGCAGTGCAGCTGATGACGTGGAGCTGAAGTGCATGGCTATCAACAAGGTGAGTCTTGCTTCCCACTCACTTTGGCATACCTTGGAGCACATCTTGAAAGTTCCCAGTATTTTTTGTTCTTGATGCAGGTGAGGCCGAATGAAATGGCAGTGGGAGCGCACGACCAGTACATCCGCATCTTTGACAGGCGCATGCTGTGCACAGGTATGCTGTGCTTTTGCTGATGTAGGAATCCCTTTGGTAGTTCTTGGTAGAATGGCTCACGCGACTGATGCTGGGTGACAGGGCCCCCGAGGAGCGCGCGTGTGTACGCGAAGCCAATGCTCATGCTCGGCCCGCCCCACCTCTGTCTAGGTGAGGCGCAGCCTGTAACGACCTATGCATGCCATTTTTTGAAGCAAAGAAGCCCTATTATGATGGTCAACAATACATGTTTTATTGCACAGAAGCAATAATGTTGCGCCACAAGATTTGTGAATGGTCTCACAGGCGACAAGAAGCGTGGCAGGTCCAGGCAGCACACCACGGGGGTCTCCTTCGGAGCCAGGGGGGACAAGGTAGTGGCATCCTACCATGGCGACCACGCCTACTCCTTTGACATCACACGCAGCTCACAGGAGGCAGCTGAGAGCGCGCTTGCATATCCTGCAGCACCATCCCAGCCGCACCTCAGCAGGCCAGCTGCAAGCAATAGCCACCAGGAGGTCTGCAGCTCTTCGGGCAGAGGCGACAGCGCACAGTTCACCCCCTGCACCTTGGGCAGCGAGTGCGCATCATCTCGCCCTCCTTGTTTTCCTTTAAAAATTACAAGGGCTGAAGACTCATCAATGAGAGCCCGTGGGTGGTAATCGAGCTGTATTGGTCACAGGATGGTGGCGCAGCTGTCCAAGAAGGCAGAGGGCTGCAAGAGCGCAGGCAACCACGCCTACTTTGAGAAGGACTTTGCCAAGGCAGTGCGGCTGTACAGCGACGCTATCCATTATGCCCCAGGCTCCGCGCTGCTGTACTCGAACCGCTCTGCGGCACTGCTGGGGCGCGGATGGCAAGGGGACGCTTGGTTCGCTCTTCAGGACTCCGAGCAGGCTCTTCGCATCAACGCCTCCAGCTCCAAGGCTGTCTACCGCCGCATACAGGCCCTCAGAGCTCTTGGCCTGCTCGAGGTGACTTGCCTCCTCTTCCCTGTCCGAAACTTTTCTGCCATGTCGACAAATTTGTGGGAGGGTATTCCAGGAGATGGATCTTTTGCTGGGGAATAAGGCTGCGTCAATGCGCTGGATGTATGCACTGGTAGCGAAGCGTAGGAAGCGTAAATTCCACTGCAGCCGTGCGGAATGTGCAGGAAGCAGCAGCGTCGATGGAGCAGTTCGAGGGCGAATTCCCCGACATGCAGAAGGACGCGAAGCGGCTGCGCGAGACGATCGAGGAGGACCTGGCGGAGGTCCGCAAGAAGGCCGAGCTGCGCCGCACGCAGTCCGCTGCCCGCCGCCGCGCCCAGGCGGAGATGCGCCAAAACGCGGCCCGGCACCGCAGGCGGCAGACAGACGCCACAGCCGACTCGAATGGCGCCGTCGCCGCCACCGCCGCCCCCCGCCCGCCAACCCCCCGGCCCCCTGTGAACCCCTTCCTTGAGGCCAGCATGCACCTGGCAGAGGCGGGGCCTGCGGCAGGGAGTCCGGCAGCCAGCAGCGCGGCGCAGCAGGCAGACTTAGATGCGGGTGCAGAGTTGGGGCGCAGGCCTGGCAGAGAGGAGGCCTTTACGTTGGACTCTGCCCTGGGCGGCGAGGGCACACGGAGTGATGCTCCTTCTGCCCTTCTTGTGGGCCCAACCAGGCAGCAGCCATCGTCTGCAAGGGAAGTGCCCAGCCACCAGGATAGTGATGAGGTTGTGCCCGGTCCACCCTCCGGATCTCCACCTGGACCAGGGGGTGATTTCCAAGCAGGCTCTGCAGCGACTCGTGGATCAGTGGAGCGCACAGCCCTGGATAGGGCGCTCTTGGAGTACAGGCAGCATGATAATGGGGATGCGGGAGCATCAAACGCACAGGATAGTCGTTTACCGTGGGAGGACAACTCGGTGCGCTCTACTCTCACCCACACTTTTGTGAGACAGTTGCAAGGATCAAGTTCTGCATGGGTGCTGCCTGCTTACGCATTTGCTTTGCCGATTTTGCTGCCAGCTGAACTGATGTCATGTGGCCATGTCCCGCAGGCGGGGGGCCATGGGATGGATGTTGATACTACCCGAGGTGAGGTTGGGGATGGCGTTTTCAACCTACCTGCTGATGTCTGGGAGGCTGACAGTGGAGCAGAGAGTGACGATGAGCCCATGAGCGAGGACGACACGCAAATGTAAGCGCCCAGCAAGCCTCTCTTGTGCACCGCATGTCATTCTAGAATTCAGGGGACATTCTTGCCCAAGGATCGAGTGTCATTTGTCTTTCTGACATATTGATGAGCTCATGCAGGGATGAGCACGAATTCGAAGTGGAGGTCCTTAGGGACAAGTCCTCATATGCAACTTTCAGCACTGCGAGTGTGCCGGAGGGGCGGCGCCTGTTGCAGCGCTACATGGGCCACTGCAACATCCAGACAGATATCAAGGAAGTGACTTTCCTGGGCGACAACGATGAGCTTGTTGCAGCAGGTGAGCATGAGCAGCCATTCATGAGTTTGCCTCCTGGCAATGCATGCGAAGGTTAATTTGTACCGGGCTCTGGTGGGATTGCCGGTGTATACCTCTCCTGTGCTACTCCTGTGCTATGCATGGCAAGATGAACCTGTCTGATGTGTGCAGGGAGCGATGACGGCCGCATCTTCATCTACGCTGCAAAGAGCGGGCTTCCCATTGTCGCGCTGGAGGCTGATGAGGATGTGGCCAACTGCGTTGCGCCCCACCCGAGTCTGCCGGTGCTGGCGACCTCCGGCATTGAGTCTGCCGTGCGGCTGTGGTCGCCCAAGGGCCCTGCTGTCAACCCCGATCTGTCCCAGGAAGTGGCCGCCAACCAGGTGGACACATTCCCCTTGCCACACTCCTGGCGTACTTTAATAGTACGATTTGTGTACCCACGGCTGGCTGCAGTTTGGCGCTGACAGTGCGGATTTGCATGCTGCAGCCAAGGTCTGTGGGCATTGTGCACCCATGGCTGGCTGTCCTCCCATGCTGACTGTGTGGTTTCTGCTGCTGCGGCCCAGGTCATCTATTCTCTGGGCATTGTATTGTGGGAGAAGCCACTTCAGGGCATTGGGGATGGAGGATGAATGGGTGCATCATGTGTGTGTGTGCGCGCAGGACCGCATGCGTGCAGGGCCCAGCTTTGGTGCGCGGCTCAACCCGCGGCTGCTGGCGGCCATCACCCAGAACCCAGAGCTGCTGCAGGTCATCATGTCGCGCACGCGAGTGGCCGGCCTCTCCAGCGAGCAGGAGCTTGCAGGCTCGGAGCAGGATCAAGACGGCCCTGGGGCCTGCTCTATCAGCTAGATCGCATGATCAGGAACAAATGAACCCCTGTACATTATGAATGCACTGTGTGCTAGTATGCATTGTAGATGATACCTGTACATTGAGAAACTATTACTAGCTAGGGACAATTCTGTGGCTGTGTGAAACAAGCTTGCTGCAATGATTGGTATCACAATGTCTGCATCATCAAGTTGGCCTGTAAGCAATACATGAGCTCCCTGACAACCACTTAGTGCCACTAGGACTTCACTGGCCTCTCCTACTCATCTTAATCAGGCAATGAATGTAGATATGTTTGGCGCAACATGCAGCATGCTATGTTCAAGGGGCCCAGTTTCCATTCGTTCTGACCAAGTTCTTGATCATTGGAAAGTCCCTCAACATCTGCAAAGAGATCTGCAACTCATTAAATGCTCCTTGCACTCCTGAAGTGTAGAATGTCCTCTGGAGTTGTCATCTGCACCAAGGGGACGGTCCTTACAGACAACCACGATGCGGCATGCAAGAGTCTTGCAATATGCTAAGGAACATGACAACAATGGTCAAGAGTGTGTGCCTCACCTCTTTTCTGCTGCAGCGGAGCTTCCCATTTCTGCAAAAGATATGTCAGTTGCTCAATGCTCTGCCTAATATCCACGAAAGCAGTCAATGTAGTCCTGGACTAGCTTCTGGATTCTGCTGGCTTCATCAATAAGGAATGAAGCATCCGCTGCACCACTATGTGTCCGCAGAATCTTATCCACCACCTTCTGCAGCACCTTCTTGTACATGTCTTTGTCCAAGACCTGCACAGCTAGAGCTCAGAAACCACATCTTGAAATTACCGAAGCTGAGCAACAGTGCATTCCTGTGGGAAGCATTCACCTGGGAGTGATACAAAGGGTTGAGGATAGCCTGCAGACACAACAAGCCATGAGACCCTGAGTCATTGTCATATTGTGAATTGTCTTGCGTCAAGGATAGCTCATACATGCGTGGGATTGGCGAATCACAGAGCTCGTAGGATTGCCGTGCCTTGACAAAGTGAAGGGTCGCCTGCCTCAATTCTTCCTCCCCTAAGCTGACTTGAACTTCACCGCGCTCTTTGTGCGATGAAATGGGAGAATTCTCCCTCTCATCATGGCTATCTGATTCGGCGCCAGAGGCAGCTTCCCAATCAATGTCTGCAGTCTTCAGCACTAGCGCCGGACTCTTGATCGCACTCCCATCCACTTTGCTTCGCTTTGCGTTGTTCGCATCTCGACTGGCTGGCAGGCTCTTTCGTTTGACTGGACAATCTTCTGGATGTTGCTCAGGATTACTCTTTTCAGCTCCTTCAGACTCTGGATCATTCTTCGGATCCGATGGAACATGTGTCTCTGCCTTGGTTTCTTCACGGGCAGCCTGCGGCAATGCCTCTGTGGGCAGGAATGCGTGGTCTGCAGAAGTGCGCGCAGCCTTATTCATGTACACCTGTGATTAGCAAGTTTAATAAGAGCGGACTGACGCCACCATTTCTTACATTGGATCGGTTGTGCACCAACCCACTGTCTTACAGGAGGTCAGCAATGAAATGCTACCTGCTTGCTGGAAGCACTCCTGAAGATACTGAGCTCCTGAGCCAGAGCTGCAGAGACGGCAATTCTTCGCGCAGATGCTGCCTCTAATTGCCTCACTCCCTCTACACTGACTTCAATGCCAGCTTGCTCCAGAAGGTTAGCCAAGTGCTGGCCTGCCAGACGATCGGCCACTCCCTGCAAATAGGGTGATCCAGCATGCTATGAGGTGTTTTGAGATGACAGCGTTTCATTGTCATTTTTGTGACGCAAGAAAATGAGCATCGTTCCATTGACAGGCATGCATGGTGGGACAAGCGGCCTATGCAGACCTGACGGGCTACGCGCGGTATACTTGAGCGTGGAACATACTGCACTATTGGGCGCTCATGTACCGTCAGCCCGTCATGGATCAACCTCTCGGCAAGCATTCCAGACAGAGGCTGTCTGCCTTCTGCACGTGCTGCTGTCTGGGTGGCGCTCGGGGCTTCTGTGTATGTTGAGTTGCTAGGAGCCTCAGGGAGCTCGTCTTCTTGCTCTGAGCAAGCTTGTTGTGCCGCTCTGAGTATCAATTCCCTGCTGTTGAGTCCAAAACTGGGTGCTGAAGTGGTTGCGTTCAGCAATGCCTCAACCTCTTCGAGCCCTGATCCAGCTTGTGATTCCATTTCAGTATTTTACAAGGCCTTTAAGAGACAGATCACGATTTATAAAGAGTGATGGGCACAAGGAGTGATCAGATCTGGTTGATCAGGTAAGACTTTCAGTGGCTAACTTGCGAGAAAAGGGTGAAAATCTTCAAGCTGATTAGCAATGCCCAATCCTCAAATAAAACTGATTGCCATGAGATCCCACTGAAGCAAAGACTTGGCTCCCATCGCAAGGGCAGCTGCTGAGTCATCGCCATCGATGATGTCCAAATCTGGCATCGCAGCACGGCGCAGGCATCCAGATGAAGCATCTTCAGCAATGCGGACGCGGGATTCGAGATATTGGCTTGCTCGCTAAGATACCACAAACAACAATCTTTCCTGACTGTTTTTCCGAGTGCCTTCCTTCACTTGTTTTGGTTCCTTCCCCAAACCTTACTTCGGACTTGCATCACCCGTTTGCAAACGTCGTAAAGACGATACCATCTTAGATCTGTCGTCGAGGCACAATGGAAGCGTTTGAAGACTTTCACTTCGCAGTGGTGCGTTCGGTGCCCTGCAACCGTACGTAAAGTCCAAGTAGCCGCCATGCGATGCCTCATCTTCGCCTCTTGATGAGCTGTCATGTACTGCAGGAGTACCCCCTTGCTCCTCTTGAGGAGGATTGCAAGCTGTTAGGATCCCTTTTGGATGACTGTCTACGAATCGAAGTGGGGGATCACCTATTCTCAAAGGCAAGTACTAGCTTCAATGCCGTGGCGTTATTGAGCCATGTACTATTGCCTTTCATCCTTCCCCCTTTTGCATTCTGACATGGCATGTATGTGGACAGCTGGAAACCGTTCGTACTCTGGCACACTGCGCTTCTGGACTTTCCCAAAAGGGCGACAAGGAAGCATCCAACTACCTGTCTGAACGTATGGCGGACGAGCTGAAGGGCCTGCCTCTGGATGAAGCAGTTCCACTCACTCGCGCCTGTGGTAAGCCTGTTTCCCGCATGGCTCATGCAGTTCCTTGGGATGTCAACTTCCTGCTGACCGTGGTTGTCTGCCGCAGGACACTACCTCAACTTGACACAGATAGCCGAGACTCACCACAGGTGCATGTCGACCGAAACGTGCAAATTGATATAGCTTACGTACTCCACATGCTGCTTGGACTAGATTTTGCCCCGCACTATGATAAAGAGCTGGTGATGTTGCAGTGTGAGGACTAGCAGAATTGAGGGAGTCGCTACGAAGACATTCGATGAGGTCTTTGGGCAGCTCATATCTCAAGGATGGACACAGGACCAACTGTTTGAGGCGGTGTGCAAGCAGGTGCGTGTACAACTAGCAGCCTGTTGCCCAGCTTATGGGTCCCCAAACAAATGTTGAAGGATTTTCTGATAAACCACTGTCTGTTGATCGACACAGAGGACAGAGGTGGTCTTGACGGCACATCCCACGCAAGTCAACAGGCGGACTCTCCAGTACAAGCACACGCGCATAGCCGCCCTGCTTGCACAGAACGACAGGTGACCTCCTCGTGTCAGACCTTCTACAACACAGCAGATACCGACATGCACAAGACGGCTAAGATGTTCTCCCTTGCTGCTCCAGGCCAGATACCACGCAGGAGGAGAAGGAGAACACAATAGCCGACATCGTTCGGGAGATCACATCGCTGTGGCAGACGGATGAGCTCAGAAGGCACAAGCCCACGCCAGTGGATGGTGAGCGCCTCCTCAAGTTCCTCACGAGATAGGCCTTCGAGCAAGCTTGCCTTGCCTTATGGCACAGCAGATATAAGGAAGCTTGAGAGCGTTTGAGTGGCAGGCAGAATCGATGGTGCAATGGCGCTGTGCAGAGGCGCGCGGAGGATTGCATATAGTGGAGCAATCGCTGTGGGCGGCGGTGCCAAGTTTCCTGCGGCGGCTGAGCGCCGCGCTGAAGAAGCACACCGGGCGGGAGCTGCCCATCGGCCCGGCACCCCTCAACTTCGGCTCCTGGATGGGCGGAGACCGGGATGGCAACCCAAACGTCACCGCCTCTGTGCGTGCTGGCCCTTGGCTCCTGCTTCTCTGCTGTTCACACAAGCAGGGGCACTTGATCTGGGATTTTTAACAATCAAGACATCTAATAGCACCTGCATAGGAAAATGGTGGAGGGTAGGGGCCACAGCAGGAGCTCATGTGTGTTCCTGTCGGAGTGCAGGTGACGCACAAGGTGGCCTGCCTTGCGCGCTGGATGGCCGCTGACCTGTACCTGCGCGAGGTGGACGTGCTGCGCTTCGAGCTCTCCCAGAACCACGCCTCAGACGAGGTGCTTACCCTCTTCTAGCTGCTTGTAAACCCCTGTGTGCCTGTGTCAGACAGGGATACTAACTACTTCGGGGGTTGTATTTATCAAACCTGCATCTCAAACACATCTGGAGCGGCTGCACTGAATATTTATTGCGGAGCAGGTGTGGCGCATGGCAAAGGATATCACAGAGTCGCACCAAGCCGATGGCCACACAGCGCCCCCAGCAACGGGGAATGGCGACCTGGCGACTCCAAGCGCCCCCCTCAGGCACTACGCGCGCTCTCGCGGCGAGGGCAGTAGCCTAGCCGCAGCCTCAGATGGCAATCTGGCCGCCAAGGTCTGCCACCCGGACACCTTGAACATGCTCTTTGGCGCCCATGTGACCAGCCCAGCCTGCAGCTGTCGACAGTGATGTGTACCTGGGCTGAGAAGTTTGATGGGCGCATGCAGATGCGGGTGACCCACCGCTTTGCGCCACAGAGGCAGATGGACGGCCATGACACCACCCACGACCCTGCAGGCATGCCAATTGCGCCGGGGATGGGGCCATTCATCCTGCGATCTGACGGCCAGCGCATGGAGGTGGGCTCTGTTTGAACACCCGGGCAAAAGTTTAAATATCCTGATAGCAACCCCCAGCATGCTCAGACTTATTTTTAAGCCAGTGCGATCTCAAGGAGAACGGGAAGCGTGGTTTCATTAATAGTAAACAAGTGTGTGATGTGTTGTCCTTTTGTGTGGCAACAGGTTGGCTCTCCGCCGTCAGAGCTGATCTGGAGTCCGACCGCAGCGGACGCTTCAAGGAGCAACTCCCTTGACATGAGTGCACCTCACACACCCATGCGCGGCAACTCCTCAGCAGACCACTCTTCAGCTTCCTCACCAAACCTAGTGCCCTCCTCTCCTAAGGCAAGCCTCATCCTGCATAATCCTTCCTTGCCTGTGAAACTCTATGTTAAGAATAGCAATCACCTTAATGAGAGCACACCCTCGGTGCAGCCCCAGCTGGGGGGTATGTTTTGAGGCTCAGCTGCTTTGCTGCACATGCAGGCGAATGGGAATGGGAGCTCGGGCGGCATGCGAGCATCCAGCAGTGCAGATTTTAAGCAGCAGGCGTTCGCAGCTGGAGTGCAGAAGAGCGCCCTGTCTGACTCCCTGTCATGGCGCCTGGACAGCCACGGCAAAGCTGTGTCACCCGACACCATCAAAAAGAGGGGCCTGAAGGTGACCAGTGCTACCCTGTGTGCCTCTCAATCACTTCATACTGTAGCTCGTATGCATTTGTGTCAGGCGTCAAGCCTGCTGCGGATCCAGTATACGGTATGAGCCTGTTGACAGTCTTGTGGTGTGCGACAGGCTGCAAGGTACCACAAAACTTCCATTGACGCACTGCTCCATCCCAGGCACCATGGCGCCACGCCCTACAGGATTGTCCTCGGAGACGTGAGTGCCCTGCCACACAAGCACCTTTTGCATGCCTTTTGGATGTCTGAAATTGCATCACCATGGAGGAGCCTTGCTTGTATGTGCTGCCGCATGCTAAGACTCTGGAGGAGAGAAGAGGAAACAGAAGTGGAAGATCAAGAAGAGGCCTGGCGCGGTGTGTGCAGGTGCGACAGAAGCTGGTGAACACGCGCAAGCGCATGGAGGACATTCTGCAGGGTGGCCTGCAGAATGACGACGATGAGTGGTACGAGACCACGGATGCCCTCGCGCAGCCCCTCCTCTCCTGCTACTGGTCCCTCTGGGAATGCGGCAGCGGCATCGTCGCCGAAGGTGCTAAAAAACTCATGTCTGCTAATATACGCCACTTGCTATCACGCTGCATAGCCCTTTATCTTATGCAGGGCATGTATTTTAATGTCTGTTTTGCAACCTACACCAGGCCCATGGGCTGTCTTGCCCATGTGAGAGGAAACAAAGTCTGAAGAATTGCATTCCCAGCGTCAAGGAAGTGAAAATAGCCTTTTGTGCACAGGGCGGCTGCTGGACCTGCTGAGGCGTCTGTCCTGCTTCGGCCTGGGCCTGATGAAGATGGACCTGCGGCAGGAGAGCAGCCGCCACACCGACGCCCTCGGAGCCGTCACCAAGTGCGTGCTCCCTTCCACTGACTCTCCCATCCCCACACCCCTGAAGCAGCGCTTTGATGATTCATCACATCCAAGCTGCCTTGATTCGATGTGGAGGTATATGGTTGGTGCAGGTACCTGGGCGTTGGCGACTACAGCAGCTGGAACGAGGACGAGCGCATTGCCTGGCTGGTGCAAGAGCTGGAGAGCAAGCGGCCGCTGGTGCCTCCTTCCATGCCCATGACCAGCGAGGTCAAGGAGGTGGGTTCTTTGGTGCCCCTGCAGCCTGCCACATTATCCAAATTTTTGTCATTCGCTTATGTGTGCCTGTTGAATCATCAAACAAATTGCAGAAGTGCAGGATTTAGCTGTGTGGAGTGTGGCTTGCAGGTGATAGACACGCTGAAGGTGGCGGCAGAGGTGGGGCCGGAGAGCGTATCTGCATATGTCATCTCCATGGCCACGCACGCATCGGACGTGCTTGCTGTGGAGCTCCTCAAGCGAGAGGCCTGGCTCATGGTGGGCACTGATACCATTCTCCTGCATTTTTTATTGCCACATGTACGCATCATTGCGCCTTTGCGTCAATTGATGTAGCAAGGACCAATCGCCTGCCCACAGATATAAGCACGGGCACTGGGGAGAAGAAGGCGTGTGAGCAGCCACTAAAGTAGTAACACAAACTAGTCCTGGTATTTGCTTCTTATGAGTATTTATTATGAGTATTTATTCCTGGGTTGCAGGCGGCCGCGGACCGCACGAGCAGCCGCCACAAGGAGGCGCAGCCGTTGCCGCTGGTGCCGCTGCGGGTGGTGCCGCTGTTTGAGACGCTGGACGACCTGGACAACGCCGGCGCCGCCCTCAAGCGCCTCATCAACCTGCCCTGGTACCGCAAGCAGCTCAGGTGCGGCGCATCACAGCCCCGCCATGCTGTACTTGCCACATGAAAGCTTGTGACCGTTGCATGCAAGGTTGTGCTTGTCACGGATGCGAGTTGCATCATGGTGCTCCTGGGCCGGAGGATATTTCCCTTTGTAATTGTGAGTCATTTCATCTCCCACCTCTGGCGCTGGCTCTGCCTTGATATTTGCGTTCCTCCTCTCTATGCAGGGATAATCAAGTGTTTTTGGAAGTGTGTGGGTCCATGAGATGTGCGCAAGGTTGCAGAATGTGAGGATTGGTGAGTGTGTGGCGCCAGGGAGCTGCATGGGGACCATCAGGAGGTGATGCTAGGCTACAGCGACTCCGGCAAGGATGCCGGTCGCCTCGCCGCCGCCTGGGCCCTCTACAAGTGCCAGGAGCAGCTCGTCCAGGTGCTGCACTCCCTCGTCGCGCCTAGCACCCTGCATGTAGCCTCAAAAGTTTCATCCAAAAAAGCACATTGCCTTACTGCCCCTTCCATTGGTCAGTGTCACCGTGTCCCAGCGCGGTTGGTGTCTGAGATATCCGCTTGAAACGGGCAGGTGTGCAAGGATGCCGGGGTGCAGCTGACGCTGTTCCACGGCCGCGGCGGCACGGTCGGGCGCGGGGGCGGCCCCTCCCACCTGGCCATCCAGTCTCAGCCGCCCGGCAGCGTGCAGGGCAGCCTCCGCATCACCGAGCAGGCAAGCTCCTCAATTCTCAGCAGCTGTACTGCATTGCTGCAATGGGGGAGCAGATTCACACATCTTCTTGCTCACCTTGACTGTCATCAGCAGGATTTACATGTCCTCAAAGTCAACTTCTTTGCCATGGTGGGAAGGACTTTGTGGTGATGAGGTATGGGCTGTGTCTGCAGGGGGAGATGGTGCAGACGAAGTTTGGCATACCGGCGGTGGCGGGGCGGCAGATGGAGGTGCTGAGCACGGCGGTGCTGCTGGCCACGCTGTCCCCGCCCAAGCCCCCGCGCAAGGCCGAGTGGCGCAGCCTCATGGACCAGCTCTCCAAAATATCATGCGAGGCCTACCGCTCTGTGCGTGCTTCTCCTGCTCCCTTGCTTGCAAAATGTCGGACATCACTCAATACCCCAACATACCGTAAAAATCCTTCAGCCGAATAACAATTTCGTGTAGGCCAATGGGTCACGGTTTCAGCATGGTGGGCATAGGAAGGCCTGCCTTTGCTAGACCGGCGACTCAGCACTGGAGGCGAAATGGACACTGCTTGCTTTTGATTTAAAGGGCTTGTGACAGAGGTCCTCATGAGTCTCCAAGGCAAGAGCTTTTATTATTGTACGAAGAATTTTCATGGACAACAAGGCAGTCTGGGCCTGACAAAAGACTGGGTGTGTCGGGTGCAGTTTGTGTTCCAGCACCCGGACTTTGTGCCGTACTTCCGCGCAGCCACGCCGGAGGAAGAGCTGGCCAACCTCAACATCGGCAGCCGCCCCAGCCGCCGCAAAACGGTACTTTTGAGATTCCAAGCAACAGTTCCCACCTTACTAAATCCGATGGACCTCTCAGTTGCTCCTGACCTGACTGCGGCAAGCAGGATTGTGCGTATTATTTGGGGCTGATCAAAGGTGGTGGGCACACAGGGCGGTGGTGTGGAGACTCTGCGAGCAATCCCCTGGATCTTTGCATGGACGCAGACGCGCCTCGTGCTGCCTGCCTGGCTGGGCGTGGGCACTGCTGTGCAGACGCTGACGGAGCAGGCACGCCCAATCCGCTGTCTTCCTGCTGGTCTTCCTTGCGTTTGCGCAGTCTTGACGCCTTTAATGGACCTGAAGTCACGTCCATGCTGTGCATGTGACCATACCTTGTTACCGATCCTGGTGTTCAGTCCAGTCCATGTACCAAAAGACACTATGCAGCCCAGCTGGATAACCAAGCAAATCTCCTGGAGCGAGACGTGTGGCTCACAGGTCGCAGAATTGATAGATGCGGAGAAGAGAGAATCAACATGCTGCACGTGCTACTATGCAGGGCAAGAGGGCGGATCTGAGGGAGATGTACCAGGAGTGGCCCTTCTTCCAGTCGACCATCGACCTGATAGAGATGATCCTTGCCAAGGCGGACATGCGCATCGCCGCGCTGTACGATGAGCAGCTGGTGCACAACCCATCCCAACGCGCTCTTGGCGCAGTCATCCGTGAACGCTTCATGGCCACCGTCCATGCCGTCCTGCAGGTGCTTGGCTTTCACCACACCGCACCGCTCCCTCCCCGCGGCCCATGCTTGCTCACTTGCCAAGTGCATCTTGCCTTGATAATACTGACCCTGTACACAGGTTCTTGCATCTCACCGATACAGCACTGTTCCCTCCCAGCGGCCCACGCTCCCTCAATTACCCAGTGCATCTTGCCTTGAAACTGCCATCCTTGTAAGCAGGGTGCTGAGGGGACGCCTGCTACCTGTCACATCGTTCTATGAACTCGACCTGACTGTTGTGCTCGCTACTCAAAGATTATGATTGCTGCCAGACAAGGAACAACATGTTCTGATGCAAGGAGTTGTGCTGTGCTGGACAGTCCAAGTTTGTGAGGAAGGCTCTCGGACAGGATCGATGTCTGACTGGTGAGATGGTGCTTGCTGCAGGTGACGGGGCATCAGCACCTGTGCCAGAACAACCCCACTCTGCGCAGGCTGATCGAGATGCGCAACCCCTACATCGACCCCATCAACATTCTCCAGGTGCTGCCCACCCTCTTGCCCAACATCTTTGCATCGCTGGCTCTTTTTATGCCTGGAAATGGAAATGTTCTTTCCCGCTTCTGCAGCCGTTCAGTGTGCCCAACGGTCTGTCATCTGAAGGGGGTGCCTTGCCACGTCTAGGTGGAGATTTTGCGGCGATTGAGGGAAGACCCCGAGGACCGCTCCCTCCGAGATGCGCTGCTGGTCACCATCAATGGCATTGCTGCAGGTATGCGCTCTTCCTCTATGTCTCGATCACCACTTGCAGACCTTGCGCCATGCAATTTTACGCTGTTTTCAGAATGACAAAAGGTTTGCCACGGCGAAAGTACAGGGCATGTCAAGAATGGTACAGATTATCTGTCTTGTCTGACGCAGGCATGAGAAACACAGGGTAGGAAATAAATGGCCCCAAGGCCCACCTCAGTTGGTCCTTTCAGCTCACTCTAGAATTGAGCTGTGGAGAGATCAACTGGATCCAGTAGATACTCAGATACGGGGTAAACAGTTTTCTTCGTTGCTGTGATTTCTGCTAAGCATTGATTGCAGTCAGATAAGCGCGCATGCGCTGCGAAGCTCAGAATTCAAATTGACCAATGTCAATGTCATTGTACATAGCCCTTCAATTGTTCTTTGTGCTTGAAGTGGTGCATTGTCCTCAACTGTCAGGCCGGCCGGCCCATTGTGCTGGATGTGTGATGCCTAAAGTCATACCGTATGGTAGGTGACCTGACCTTCAAAGGCCAAGGAAAAAATTGTAAAGACATGCACGGCAGACTTAGTTGCTAAGTACACGACATACAACGCAGCTAGCTGATATGATGAGTAATTAATAACAATCACCCCCAGTACCCAGTGCCACTTGCCAACATTGTACAAATCTGTAACATTCAAATATGCCTTGCTGTCAAGGTTGGCTAGTCTTCTCCTTTCTGGAGAATGCTACATTACTCTATGGGAGTCCAAATTGCAACAGGCTGTGAACTCGGTTAGTTCTGCGCTTGCCCACTTTCCAGAGCAAGATTGCTGCACAGGCGCTTGAGATCGTGCTTCATGATCATACACACTGAGCTGAAGTTGCCGCCATGTCTGCCTCGACAATAATTTCCTTCTCTGCACGTTGGTTGCCTCCAGGACTCCTGTACAGTTATTTCCATGCATAATGGCTCGGTGATTTGTCACGCATAAGGAAACGTTGCAGCAGTAGGTTCAAAAGATTAGTAAAGCGTTTGACCAGCAACAAGCGTGCATTGAACTGTGTGGGACAGTGCGCACGTGTGTTCTGAAGGGCCTCTGGTTTCCTGCTTCTGCGCCTTGAGCCACTTGGGGCTAAATTCCACCGGCAGTGCATCTATCTTGGCAGCAAGGATGAAGTCATATATCGACAGCCCTTTGATGGCATGTGTCGAAACCACCACCTGCAATGCGGCGGTAGTGGCGTTTTGTCACTAATATCGATGTCATGTGCCCTATTGCAGTGACCACCAAATCTTCATGCGTCCGATCAGAACATCACCTGCACATCCCTGTAGTTTGTGAGATGCAGGTCTGGATGATGTCCCTCAACCTCTGCCACCTCCATCACTCTATTGAAGAAGGAGATGGCTGCAACACAGCCACCCATTAGCCCTGAAAGCATCTGAGATAGACCAGCAATGCATATCAAGAACGAGCAGGCCACGGAGCAACACACCTTCTTTGAAGTTTCTAGCTACAAAGCTTTTGGAGATGCTGGTGACACTCCCATCAATCTTCCAGTCGGGCACAGATATCAGGTGTTTAAAGATCTCCTCTCGTGGGAGCCTGGGAGTGTCTCTGCACGTCCAAATTACGACGTCTTTGGTCTCAAAAGTAATTTCAGTGCGTTGAACGTTATTAGAATGGGATAAACAAGTGTTGTGTAGGACAAGCCGCTAATGGTTGTTTGCATTTGTGAGAGGCATGTCGTCCCGCAATTTGGTCGAGGCAGACCTGCCACACACTCCGGCGCAGGATTGAAGACGCAGGTCTTCGCTGCCTGAAGCGCTATGCTGATCTCGAGTGAGCATCACGAGCGGCAAAAGCTGGCGTTGGCCCAGATCAAATCCTGAAATGCTCCTAGGCACCTTTAGAGCAACGACACCAAATCTTGCAAAGTGCATAACAGATAAATAGAGCAGTTTTTTTTGCCTGATCTGGAGGAACTGCAAGTTGTCCAAGTGCAATTTCGGCAGCTGGGCATTCCAATCTTGGAAATTCTGTGGGTAGATCTGGCCATGGGGTACTTCACTTGATCGCCCTTGACCTGACGACTTCTTTACGTGAAGTTGCATGCAGGTGTTGACGTTTCTGCAAAATTTGCTGCGTGCGCACGTGGGATCAGGTTATTAGAGGGTCATTGTAGCTAGTGAACGAGGCAATGGGATAATCTGAGCGTCCCGCACGTGCACCGCGGTCCACCGCACAACTGACCTACAAGCTTGAGCTCATTTGGCCGCGCAATTAGCGGCTAAGCCGGCCGGTCACGGCAACCCGATGTTTGCCTGTCAATGCAGTAATTCGCATGTGCGGGAGGATGTGCATGCATGCACGTCATGCTGCGGACCATGCCAGCCCTAGAGAGGCCTGGACTCCTGGCAACTTGCCTTATTTGAAGACGACTGTTGTTTTAAAAAGAGCTCATTGCATTGTCACAGAATATGAATGGGCAGTACAAATTGAAGTGCATTCTGACATATCAACGCCGAATCATTGCTGATGCAAGCCGACAGGCCGATTGGGTCCTACTGAGGTCTGTGGAGACACAGGAACTTGGCGGCACCTGAAGCAGTGCATAAAATAAACACACTGATGACACTAATTGACTACAGAGACAAGCAAGTTGTTATGCTCTACTCCTGACTGCTCACACAACTGTGACTCGGCATTCAAAGATGCCCGCTTCAGCAGAACAGCAATGGCCTGAAGCAATCCCTCACATGTACCCAGATCTGTCTAGCTCAGATTCCTCAGCACTGAACACCCGAAGTGTACCAGTCACTCAGCAATCCTGACTTACCCTGTCCTTGGCATGACTTCAGACGGCAATCTCCCTCTGAAGTCCAACCGCTTCTAGTCCTGTTGAGAAACGATCGGCGCTTCAATTCACCAAGCGCGGCTCTGCTCAAGGCAGGAGCACGCCCGACTTTGTGGAATAGGCGGCAGCAGCAGCCTGCAGCTTCTGAATGGCGGGCACGTATGCAAAGGCGGCATAGAATTTGGCGACAGCGCCCAGAGGGGTGGTGGGGTTGCTGTTGGCCAGCTGCAGCAGCAGTGGGTAGAGGGGCTGAGTCGCCGCCCTGCGCAGCACATACTTGCTTTGGACGTTCCTCTTATCAGAAAATTACTCTTTATGTTTGCTCTAAATTGAGCAAACTTTGTGGAAGGTTAGGCAAGCAAAAATCTCCTATCTGAATTAGAGATTGTCTGTTGAGCCTGATCATGCGTCAGACTTTGGACGACCGCGCGTGTTTGATGTTGACGAGCAGCCCAAATTCACGCAACGTGATGATTATCAGAGGAGGGTGGTGCATGTTGGGCTGTGCAGCATTTAGGGGGTGAGAGCGCACGCAAGGTTGACGACAGTGTCCGGGCCCTCGACTGCCGGGATAAGGGACGCCTGTGCAGCAGCAAATTGCGCGATGGCAGTCGGCGACTGCAGCAGCGTCTGCAAGGTACCGAACACCGCAAGAAGCCCCAGGGTCGGCACGCCTGCTCACAAATTGCCAACATGTCAGCGCAGCAAATTATTCTCCGCCCTCCAGCATTCCAGTGACATACTCAGTCTTGCAAGTAGAAATCACCACCGCCGTTGCAGCCCTGTGCAGACTTTGTTGATTGCATCTTGAATATGGAACTCTGGGAAGTAGGCACCTTGGGTCTCCAGGCTGGTGCCGCCCTTTGGGTAGGGAGCGTCTGGCACGTACTGGGGCACCCACAACTTCACAAAGGCTGTGCGGCCGGCCACATCTGCCTTGAAGCCGGCCGGCTTTGTCAGCGTCCAGCTGTCAAACACCTTGCCTGTGATGCTGCTCACCATCTGCGCAGCACCCACCTCCTTGCACACCTCCCTCCTCATGGTGTGCAGATGTCACAAAAATGTTCAGCAGCATGACTGTGGATTCAAATAAGCGGGCGCCCCACCTCGCATGCAAAGGCGGTGGCTGTGACATCGCATCTGAGGTACCCGTGCTCCAGCGCCACAGTCTGCACATGCCCTCACAGAGTCAGCGTTTTCCACAATAAGTCCATGTCCTAACAGACAAGGTGAAACAAAAGCTTAGGGCCCAAGTGTGGTAAGGGGTGGTTACCTCCCAGTAGGGGGGGATGTAGGGGTTTGGAAGGTAGGACAGGCTGAAGCCAGCGTTGCCGAGGACAACATGGACCGGGCCACCGAGGCTGCCATCCGCCAGCTTGGCCTGGCAGGTGCCGTTGTAGACGGGGCAGGTGCGCTCGTACACGTGGTCATGACCGTGGAATGTCACATCCACCTGCAATCACAGGCCGGAGTCAAATTGCTTCGAAGCGCCTCAATGAGCATACGAGCAACATCTGGGCTGGTGCACAAAAGTCTGCAGACCCTGCAACCCTAAACCCAAGGATCTTCAAATGAACCTTTCTTGGACACCAAGGAATCTGTGTCAGCTGCTTCTTTCGATCAGTATGGAGTCAATTTTGGCGGTGCCTGTCTAAGCAGGGCGCTTGTTGGCTGCCTGCATGTAATTTTGATCTTTACAGCGCGTGTGTATACCTGATACTTGGCAAGGAGGGGCTCGAGGGCATTGCGCAGGTCCTGGCCCACACTGACCACACTGCCGCCGATGGATGTGGTGTAGATGGGGCGGTGACCGTCTGCAGCAAACATCCCTCAGCACTCAATTCTGGATGTGCTCTGCTGGTCTGATGCAGCACGTGAAGCTCCATGAACACAGCAGACAATGTCATGCAGTATTGTTGTACAAGCCTGTGAGTTTTGTGGGGATCAGCTAAAGGAATGGCTGCAGCTGGTGATTTAAGAACTAGGCCACTGAGGGGTGCGGGCAGTGACTCACTTAAGACCACCCTGCACACAAGCACACCCACGTCAGCCCATCACACCATCTGTACAAGGTCAAGAGTGTAAACCAAATCATCGAAACATGCCAAATGCAGGGTCACCGCATGCGGAATGCGAATAATGCGGGATATAATAGAATGCGTGTAATTTACTGCATTTTATTTTGCCTTGATACAATGCGGTAAAATGCAGGCTGCGGGCTTTTGGGCCATTTCTTTACATTTGTGCTGCAAGTACTGCCTGCCAGTATCTCCCAGCTCGCTCTCTGCTCTTTAATCTCCCTAAGAGCTGTCCTCTTCCTCATCCTGCTGGCTGTCTTCCCCTGCCTCTCTGCTCTTAAATCTCGGACTGACCTGTCAGCTGTCGATTCTGAGGCTGGGAGCTGCTCAGAAGCTGCCAGCTTGTCGACGTGGCACCGCAGCCCGCATTTTACCCGCATTTTATTTATTTCAATAATGCATGCATTTTACCGCATTTTATTTTCGGAATCACCGCATGCGGTGACCCTGGCCAAATGCCAGTGAAATTGCGCACCATGGTGTGACGCTGCGATCAACTGCGGCCAGATCTGCCTCAATGAACCTGCGCATACCAGGGCAAATTTAGTTACCAAACATGTTCCACTGCACTGCTGATGTTAAGGACTGCAACAGCACAAGAAGCAAGCCGCGTAGATTTAAGAAAGTGGGAGGCTTGTACTTGTACTGGGCGGATCCTGGGGAAAAGTCGATTTCGGTGCTGTAGCCGATGACGTGGATGCTGCCGTGGTCAAAGCTGTACCAGGAGGGGTCGCTGGGCACAAAGTTGGGGTTGCCGCTGGACTGCAGCCGCCGCGCGTACGGGATGCTGCACTCGCCTGCGCAGCACAGCCTACTGCTTTGAAATACTACCGGCCGCAGCAAGTGCACATGAGGCCAGGGCACCAGAAGAGAATGCACCGCAAGAAATGGCATTGCCTGACCTCTGTTGCTGCAGACATATTCGCGGACGCTTCCTATGTTCCTACAAAGCAAAAATGTTCCTGTTCTTCAGGAGCAACACAGAGGTTCTTGCAGCTTCCAGTGGATACCAAGGCATGCTGCGTCAGTTCATCCTTTCTTCAAAGGCGGGGGCGGTATATATACTATCTTGCATCGTGCCCACGGTCGGTTAGGTCTTGCATGGATTTGGTGAAGCCATCAGGGGTGAAGATTTATATCAGCCTTTACCTGCAGCTTGTGTGCGGTCGCACCTTGCCTCTTGGGTGGAAAACCATGCAACGATATTAAGTTTAGGATAGAGGCGGCCAGTGCAGCATCCCTGCGCTTTGAGGGGGGCGTACCTCCGGAGTCGGCGTTCTGGTTGTCGTAACGGTCCCCCGTGAAGGGCTGGTCGCGCTCGTGGTTGCCCTCTACTAACATCCACGGCACAATGCCCCCGATCGCCGTCATGGAATCCATGTACACGTCCCACGACGAGATCTCCCCCCTGCCCGCATGCCACAGGTCGAGGTGTTGCCAGCAAGGGTCCAACCTCTTTCACGTATACTACCTTGAATACTTTTGATGGTGATCTATGAAAAAAGGGAATCTATAAAAAAAGTAGGTAATGTATGTAAAAGGTGCTAATTTATGCTAAAAGTACTTTGGCTGTTCTGAGAACAGTGCATTCTCTGCATCCTTCATGCTACTGAGGCTGCTAGAGAGCTCGCAACTAACTCACTGTCACCAGCATCATGAGCACCGCTGCTCAGACACTATGGGAGATCCTGAACACATATAACAATGTATCTCCTGCACTCGCACCAGCTGCTTCAATGGGAATATTGGTGCAAGCACCTGGCGTAGCAGACGTCGCCGTTGAGCAGGAAGAGGGAGCGGTCGGCAGAGTCGGCGACGAGGCCTGACAGGGTGTTGAGTGCGCTGCCCTGCTGGCTGGTGTCCTGCGTGAGCAGGTTGTAGATGAGCGCGGTGAGGCCCTGCAGCGTGTTGTCGGGCGCCGTGTCTAGTGGGTTGGGGACCGCCAGCGCGCCGTCTGTGGCCGCCTGCGTCCACTCATACTCCACAGAGCCGTCCACCTGCACCCGGCAACCTTCACTCTCAGAACCCTGTTGACGCGCAGAGCCACAAATTACACTGGTGAAGGGTCTGCAGTTCCGCTCACAGCTCATGCATGCTCACAGCTCATGGTCTATTCTCTGCCTATGACAGGGAGGCTCCTTCTGAGCAGTACAGTATATCATCTGCAGACCTGCAGCATGCATGCCAGTGGTTGCTGGCGTGGCATTCCTTGAGGATTGTTATCTGCAAAAGATCTGGGGGAGCATAGGAGGGCACCTGTGCGTGGCCGTGATCGGCGATGACCAGCATCTTGACGGTGCCGGAAGGTCCCTTGGCAGGCGCGGTCCTGAAGGACAGCTGCTCGCCCATCCCCATTTTCTGTGCCACACACAGCATTATTATTAATTCACATTACATGCTTTTCCTGCCATGAGGCAAGGTGCGTCCTGCAGGCAAGCTGCAATATAGAGACTACCTCGTGTTGGACACCCAGCCATGCAATCATTCGAATCTGCCCTTTGATGCGGTCACAAAAGGAACTTTGACATGTTAAGGAAGGAGGATAGTTGCTGCTCACCACATCTCCGTAGATGTAGTAGTAGGCAGTGTCCGGCTTCAGGCCAGTCAGCTTCACATAGTTGAGGGTACCTGCACACGGCGCCAGCTCATCATCACTGCTTACTAGACTTTGCAAAAATGCTGGGTGAAGGTTAGCCAAAGCAGCTCGCACCGGGGTCCACAAATCCGGTGTCGTTGGCTGGGACGCCGCACATGTCTGACGCCTTGTAGGTGGTGGTGCTCCCGACAGCAACCTGCACACCAAAATGTGCAATGGGAAATCAGCATTGCATGAAGATTACGGTACAAGGATAATTGCCTGTGGAGACTAACCTATTGTCATTGATCCGTGCAGGCCATCACATTTGACTAAGTGGGTCCACTGTTGTGGTCAGAACGCACCTCCAACAGCTTGCCCGAGTCAGTGCCATAGAGCACAGTGGGAATGCCGGCGTCCCGCGTGCTCCACTGCACGAGAACCTCTCTGCATGCAATCCACATGATGCTCTTCAGCCAATCCCCTCTCACACACCCATGATGCAACAGACATTCTTCACATCCACTAGCCCACAAACCTGATATTTTAATGCATTTCTCAAGATTGTTTCTAGAACGGAGTGCAAGGGCGGTACCCCTGGTTCTTGGTGAGGGCGAGGTGCACTTGGGTGGGCTCGTTGTAGTTCTTGAATGGGACGGCGTCGCTGGCGGCTGCCAGAGTGGCACCATCAAAGAAGCCGTTGGCGACTGTGGCGTTGCTGAAGAAATAGAAAAGCAGCGGCCGCCGCTGGTTGATCACCCGGAAACTGCAGGACACAGTCAGCCACGCTCACAAATCAGTCTCCTAGTTTCATGCAGTGCAGCTTCATTGCACCCTCTCACTCTTCATCGCCGCCATCGCTGTAAGCAGCAATTGCGGCTGGTGCATGCAGGAGTGTGCGAGGAGAAGAGCAGGGAGAGTGTGCCAGACCTGAAGCTCGTCTTCCCCGAGGTGAGGTAGGCTGAGTCCCCATTGGCCCACTTGTACTTGATCAGGCGGTGGAGGCCGATGGTGGGGTCTGCAGGGTCCTGCAGGTAGATGGCCACTGCATCGTACGCCGTCGGCTTTGCCACTCCGCTCACTGTCACTCCTACCCAGTCGCCATCCTTCACCTGTAGGGAGCCACATGTGTCATCAGGGCTGCAGTGAGGCGGTCTCTCATACAACTCAGTGGCACTCTGCAGCATAACAGCTCTCTGAGTCCATTCATTGATAGCCGCTTGAAGGTGTCTGGTGACTCAGTTGTCTAGCATACAAAATGGCTTGGTTACCAAAGTTTGGCTGACTCCACATCAATTAATACCTCAGTGACATTGAGCGCTAGACTGATGCCGTTTGCAGGGGGCTTGGCAGATGCATCTAGTGTTGGCAGGAATCCGCGCGCAACGGATGAGACTACGTTCGTGGGCGCTCTCAGTGCATCGAGGACATCCTTGGTGAGCGAGGGGAGTGTCACTTTGGAGGCCAGCTCGCTGGAGGCCACCAGGTCAAGCTTCTGATTCTACAAGTGCAGTCAAATTTTAATGTTCAGTGCTGCTTCTAGAGGGAACTCCCTCTGGATACTGCGGTTGTTTCCGCACATTTCTGTGGTGATTGTCCAAAATTGCTTTATTTTTGAGTACTGTATAGATGGTGATGGGGATCGTCTTGTGGGGAGCCGTGATGGGTGTTCTCTCACCTGGTCATCAGCCGATACTACAGCACCCAAAAGAAAGCAAATAATCAGGATGCACTTTGTGTGTGAGACACAACGGGACGCCATCCTGCTTGCCCCTCAGGTGGGACCGACGACTGCAACCTGCCGGGGTCGCCAGAAATTGTAGCCTGAGGCAGCGGCACGACACCTTATGAATGCTCCAAAAGATATGCTCAATCAAAGTGCAATATTGCCGCGTTCAATTCTTCTGGGACGGGTCAAACCCCTGTATCCCTCGGGAAGATGCCGGGTGTGCGGAAACACAGAGGAACTTCCGCAACGCACCTGATGTCACTCACGATGTGCCGTATAGGTGTACTCGGATTTGCTAGGCCTAACCCCGCTCTCAGTCAGTATGCAGGATCCAGGGATCGAGCTGCTCAATTCAAATGCAGGAATCTGGGAATCTTAAATTCATATGCCATTCGTAAGGCAGAAGACGTGCCCAAACTGGGCAGCTAGGAAGATTGGTGCTGAAATAAGCGGCTGTTTACTCAATGCTCAACTTGCACACCCTCATTGACAACCAGTTGCAAGTTGCCAAATCATTGAGCTGTCCTTCTAATAAACATCCTGTTCCCTCCAGATCCACAGGACCTATCTCGATTTAGTGGCTAGCCATGCATGGCTAGCCCATATGGGGAAAGCCAAATATATATAAACATTTGCTTTTTTGGGACCTGACCCTCAACAAGTATGCATAGCTGAAGAACCTATTGAATCGCACGTCAGGCTCTAGTACTACTCTAGTAGACGTCTGCATCTGCAAAGGAAATAACAATAATGCTATGATCATTTGAAGCATGCAAAAGTATGGGTGCACCTCTGCAGTCGCTACTGCCCACACCTGCACCAACTGTACATGGGATTTTCACTGATGAATACCATGCACACTGGCCTCATAGAATGTACAGAAACATGTACACACTGGTAATCAGCATGCTGCAGATTGTGACACCACTCTCTGCCTAGCACATTCTGCTTCTGGCTGTGGGCACGCACTAGCCTAGAACCATGGGTGCCAGGTGGGGTCCATGCGGCAGAGGTTGCGCGGGTTCAGGGCCGATTCCACCAGCTCCTGTGCGCCCCTCTGCACACTCGCCGGCACACCCTGCGCACATGCATGCTCGCTCACAGGTCCTTCAATAAAAAGCCTACATCCCCAGGAGCCCACACACATCTCCAACAGCATTCTCAATGATACCCGTGGACCTTGCTGGCCGGATCCTTGCCTCAACCAGAAAGCTTTAAGATGAAGAGGAATGCAGACATGCAGGCAATACGAGCACGCTTTTGCACGCTTATAGATGACACTGTTGGAAGCTATTGAGATGGAGATGGAGAAGAGATGAAGAAAGGGGGTTGAAAAAGGGATGGGCGCGCGCCTCCTGGGGCCGGCTGGGGGCGACGTGGCCCATGCGCTTGAGGCACTGGTCGATGTTGTGGTCGACGAGCTGCTTGAGCTGCGGGTGGCGCCAGGCCCCCCCGCGCTGCTGCCGCCGCTGGCTCCACGCCGTTATGTCGTCCCGGAAGAACAGCGCCAGCAGATCCGCCAGGTTGTTGTTTGGGCCCAGTACCGCCTGCAGGGTTCAACATTTGACACCTCAGCACACCCTTCTAGAGCCATGCACCAATGTTCCTGACTTGGGCAGGCAGAAGATGACAGCTGCTTGATAGGATGAAGGACCATGCTGCTAGACATGTCACCCTAGAATGTGCACGGGTGAATTACTGGGCCAAGCTTTGAGAAGAGAGAAGGCCAGACTGCAGGGCGTGGGTGTGTGCGCGCACCTGGGCGGCGGCGGCCATGGCGGAGACAAAGACACCCTCGATGCCGAACGGCGTGAAGAAGGTGTGCAGGTTGCGCGTAAGGCGGAAGGGCACCGGCTCGCTGCGCTCCAGCATGCCGCGCTGGTCGTAGACCGGGTAGAAGTCGATCTGGAATGTCTTGCCCGATGCCCGCGCAAACAGAATCTTGTACGGCGTGCGGCCCCCGATCAACAGCATGTGCGACAGCAGACCTGTGCGTGCAGCAGACCCATCTTATGTATCATGCTCACATGACAGCACTGCAAAGTCCCCCGCCCAAACACCACTCTTGAACATCAGAATGTGTTGCCAAACCAATTTGCAGCATTATAAAGACAGTCACAGCACTTGCAGAGGTGCTGTCCGCAGGCAGGAGGAAGACAGGAGCGCTCACCGGACAGCGCCATCTGGGTGCAGAACTGCTTCTTGAAGGCCCAGAGGTGGTTGCTGGTGGGCAGTGTCTTGTACATGTACTGGCTGAACACCGTTTCCGTCACCAACCGCGTCTCTATCTCGTGGTACGCCTGCGCACACCAAACCAAGCTCACACTCACGCTTTCACAGACCCAGAGAAGCCTAGGACTCGCTGAACCATAGAAGGAAAGTGCAAGGTGAGCAGAGCAAAGCGGGAGGCGTGGGCGCACCTGGAGGCGGATTTCGCCGTTGGGGTCGGAGATGAGGTTGCCGGAGGGGGAGCAGCAGCGCTTCTTGAAGTGCGCGATGGGCATGTCCGCCTCGCGCCCGTAGCGCGCGCAGTTGACCTCGTACGCCTCCCCGTAGCTGCAGTAGCTCAGCTCCTCCTCCACCAGCCGCACCTACAAAAATTTCCACACAATTCCATCACCACCACTTTTCCAGAGTCAATACAAAGTCAGGATCAACACAATAAATACAACCGTCATGATGTATTGACAGAATGTATCACGTCAACAGAAGAGTTTTCATCTAGACAGCGCCTGCAAAGCGCTCATTCCCAAAGAACATTGATGTGTTTACAGGGGAGATGGTGCGCGCACCTGGGGGTAGACGGGGACGATGATGGGGGTGTGCCAGGCGAGGTGGCGGCGGCGGGACTGTGGGTGCTTGTCCAGGAGCCGGTTCATGTTGCGCAGCAGCTGCATCATGCGCTCGTCCGCAGCGCCTGCATATGATTCTAGCTCGTCAGCCGCTGCTGGGTCATGCCAGGTCATGTATATGTAATTTGCATCCTTATATCCTTTTTACTTTCCCTGTGTCACAGATAGTGACAGAAAGGTTTTATTGCTGCTCCCCTTTCTGCTGCACGTGTTCTAGGCAGGTTGTCCCTCGCTTATACATGCAATGGCATCTGCAGCATCCCCATGGGAATGCATTGAACTGACTAATTTGGGGTGATTGAGTATGAGGGCAGGGCTGTAGCGGGGTCCGCACCGGAGGTGTTGGACCAGTGCTGGCCGGTCTGGACGAGGAAGTGGACGGTTTTGCCGTCGGAGCCGTGAAGCGCGAGGCGGCGGTAGGAGGTGGCGTGGCGGCGCACGATGCCCACGTTGGAGCCGATGCGCTCCAGGAACACCACCGACTCCGGCGCCACCTCCGCGCCCCCCAGGTACTGCCCCGGCATCTCCACATCCGTGAACGCCTGCTCCTGCACAGCAATTTACCATCTCCCTCAGCCGTCTGCTTTCCTCCCTCTCAAATCCAGCAACACCTAATCTCCAGAGATCAGCAGGTGAAAAGGCGCCGGGAGACCATGCTACTGTGCAGCTTTGCTGGCCTGGGGAGGCTTCCTTCCGCCAGCGCTCACAGGAAGATAGCAGACAATGGGAGGGCAGGAGGACGTGCCTGGAGGTTGCGGGCCTCGTCCTCGAGGCGAAGGTGGGGGGGCATGGAGTCCTCGACGGTGCTCTGCAGCGTTGCGCGCCACTGCTTGAGCCGCCCGCTCAGCTCGCCCAGCGTGGCCGGCCAGCCGGGCGAGGCCGGGTCCAGATCGCGCACAAATTGGTCCCGGTACTCGCCCATCAGCCGCCCGTGCCGCGCCATGTGCTCGTTGCTGAAGCACGCCTTGCACACGCCTGCACCATGCCACATGACCGGCACCTCAGTGCCCCTCCTTCACACGTGCAAGCACAGTCGTGCATACTGTCATGACAACTGGGCACGGATGTTGAGTTCCCACCTGACAGCTCCTTCTTGAGCGAGGCAGGGACCTCAGCGTTGTTGGAGAAGGGCATCTTGTAGCAGCGGTGCAGCAGCGCATGCACGACAGCCAGCAGCCGCTCCTCTGCCTTGGGCACAAACCGCGTCCCTGCAGGAAATTATTGCTTTCCTTCAGTGCCATACTTCCACCAAATCAGAATCACGCTTTGCGCTTGAGACCCAAGCAAACAGCAGCCATGAAGAAACACATAGAGGTTGTATCAAGAAAGCGGTGCCGCCATTGCACCGGGGAGTCGAGTGTGAAGTGTGCGAGGCGCACCGATCTCGGACATCATGAGCTCAAGGGAGCCAGTGGAGTGGGGGTGCTTGCTGCGCAGCAGGTCCATGATCTCCTTGCCGGCCTCAAACGCCACCACCTCGGGCGGCTTCTCCAGCGGCTTGGCCGCCTGCCCGCTCGGGCTGCTGCCGTCCGCCGCCCTTGCTCCCTCGCCCGCCGGCGCCTCGCTGTCCACCACTGCGCGCACACAGGCAAGATATCACATGAGGTGAATTGTACTTTCCATGGGCCATGCATGACCTGGCTCTCTAGCCTAAACTGAAGCCAGAGTGAACAGTGCCACACACATTCTTGTCTCCTTTGCTACGAGCAACCGATGCGCCAAACTCAAGTCAAATTGTTTCTGTGCATATTGATCAGCAGCAACTACTTTGCAGCCACATTTAACAAGGGCTTATGGTAAATTTCAGCACAGCCAACGCACCGTTGCCGGAGGACCGGACTTCCCGGACGGCGCTGTCGGTGTCCATGCCGTTGGCGGCCTGACCGGCGCCGGAGACCGCGCCGCCGGCGCCGCCGGAGCTGAGGGACGCGGTGGGGCCACCGCCGGGGAGCGCCCCCGTTGATGCGGCGCTGGCCGAGGGCTGGTCTGCCAGCAGGCTGGGCGTGGCCGGCATGGCCCCGCTGCTCGTGCGCGCCGCCTGCCTCACCTCCTGCACCGCCTTCACCGCGGCCTGCAGAGGATTTGACAGATGATGATCACTCAGGTCAAAGGAGACCCAGAAACGTAACAGCTCATGCTAACTTCACGCTGCTATGTCTGCAGACAATGTCCCCATGTCGATAATCAAAGCAGAATTGGCTGTCTGGGGTATCGACTAGAGCAGCCTGCTGGGGCTCCCACAGACACGTCCTCAGTTGAAGGACACCAGACGATTCAGCAGGTCATGTAGAATGCAAGCTGCTATGTCTGTAGACAATACCCCCATGTCGACAAGTACAGCACACTTGATAAGCTGTCTAACGTCCCGATTGGCAGGAAGGCTGCTCGAGCAGCAGGGGATGAGAATGGAGGGATAGTGCACCTCTCGCAGGGAGAGGAGGATGGTGCGCAGGCCGTAGTAGACCGCCTGGGGGTATGTGGTGGCCAGCTGTGCGAGCAGGTCCTTCACCAGCGCAGCCTCCGGCCGCTGCAGGCTAGTCTGCAGCTGCGGCAGCCACGGCAGCCACACATTCAGCGGCACCTGCATTTCCACACAATTAGTAACGACTCAGTGCTGTGCACCATAGCTCAGGTTCCATACGGTAGTAGCAGTCTGCACATTTAAGTTCCCTGGACATGCGCGAAATCTGCTCATGAGAAGGCCTCTTGTTTGCATAGTACAGGGTGCCTTGGTGTGTTGCACACAAATGCAACCAAGTAGAGTAGAAAGAGGAGAAAGAGGAGCGCACCTGGCGGCTGTTCTTGCGGATGGCCTGCGTGACAGCGCCGGTGGAGTCGTGGAAGGAGAAGAGCGTGAGGATGCGCGGCATCATGGCCCGCGCGGGTGCACTGCCGTGCCTGATGGCTTGCATGTAGCACACCACCGCATTCTCCAGCCAGCTTGCCTCGCTCCCATTCGCCTTGGCCTGGACACAAACCCACTGCCATCCTCAAACCAACCCGTCGTACTGAGGGTATTCATACCCTGCTGAGCTTCACCATAGTACCCACCACTCGTGGTTGTGCGCTGCAGTGCTGTCACACAGCCAATCAGCAACACATCTGTAAGGGAGGCAAACAAAGAGGCTCACCCTGCTGTCGCAGAAGTCTCCCCAGGACAGCCAGCCGGCAGCCAGCTGGGGCCACAGGGACAGCGACGTGGAGAAGGCGCGGTTGGCCGCTTCGGGGTCGTTCAGCGCCCGGTGGAACAAGCCCTCCAGCCGGAACAGCTCAGCCTGCGCATGCGCATCTATGCCTTCAGCCAAAATCCAGAATGCGAAAAGTTGCCACTAATGAAACTTGTTATCCAGGCCCGCAACATCCAAACATAGGTGACACATCAATCTTGATATATCCTTCAGCAATTACTTAAAATGATTTGCTGATTTCTGTATGCTGTCTCACATATGCGCTAAGCCCGCAAACATGTGGTTGATGCAGGAATTTAGGTGACTAAATTTATGAGAAGATCTGCTGCCAGCATTTGCTGAGCCTCAACCTCAAGCATGCAGTTGCTAGAAGTGTCAGTGTGAGGTGGGTGAATGGGGTGTCACCTGGTGGGGTGTCTGGAAGTAGTCCAGGTTCTGGCCGGAGAGCAGGTTGAGGCCGGCGATGAGCTGGTCAGGCTGCTCCAGGAAGGCCTGCGCCTGCTCGCGGATCTTCACAAACGCCTCCTGCACCTCCATCGCGTTGAAGCCGTACTGCGTCGCGATGATGTTCTTGCACACCTCCGGGCAGTCGTGCTTGCGCGCTATCGCCGCCAGCCGGTTCACCGACCTGCACACCAGACAACAAGCCGCACTATGAATCCCTGCATGCTTCATGTTTACACCCCATATGGCGTCGCACCATGAAGATGTATTCTACAATGTGCTTATCGCTTGTGCAGGCAATTCCTTTGCTACTCAGGTTTATAGGGAGTTCTTATTACACACTCACACTACCTTTTACCTTATACTCAGAGGCACAAACTCCAAGGTCAAAAAGCACATCAGAAGGGCCCGGCAACGGCAGAGGGGCGAACCAGGCCTTGTCGCGATAGCCGAGCTGGTGCAGGTGGGGCGCCATGTCACCAACGTTCTTGAAGGCGTTGATGACGACGTTGTAGATGGCGTTGCGCCAATTGAGGACGTCCGCCCACGTGCCCAGCGGCTCCCACTCGTTCGGCGTGCGCAGCCGCCACGTCTCCAGGATGTCCTGATGCACAATCCGCCGCGTCAGACACACACCCCAGCCATACCAGAAATTTTCTTCTACTACATGAAGTAAATATAATAATTTAAAGACATGAGCATACATTCACAAACTTTTCTACTCAGCACAACCTCGCATGGCCCGACTGATGTACAAAATTGCAGTTTTGAAGCCTAGATTTTGGGAAAATGCTTCAGGGGAAAATAGTCTGTGCCGCCAGCGTTATGAAGGGGGAAATGAAAGAGGGCCTGCCTTAAGCTCGGAATACTGGTGGTTGGGCTGCGGCTGGCCGAGGTCCATGAGGATGCGCGTGCTCTCCGTCAGCTCCACCAGCCGCTGGAAGCATGCCAGCTGCTGCAGCTGCGGCCACACGCCCACCTCCGGCAGCTGCCACCACCTGCATAGCACATGCCCCAACATTCAGCGCTCATCCCTGGTTTTTGATCAGCTATGCTCTGCAAAAACGGCGCATTGCGACTGCTAACAGGCTGTCCCTGCGGCCACAGTGTATAGTAATGACGGCCAGACTTGATTCTGTAACGAATATCGAAAAGTGCTGACAGCTGATCATGCAGCCACAGTGTTGATGGCCAGAGAATGAGAGGCGTGCGGTGCGCACTTTTCGAGCGCCTTGCCAATGCCGGCGCTGGTGTGTTTGTCGCCCTCAATGATGTCGCCCTCCTGCAGCTTCACGTAGGTGCGGATCATCTCCGACTGCGGCGTATCCTCCACCTGCATCAGACCCCCACGCATCCTGTCAGAACCACACACCCGCCAGGCAGCACCATCCTTCTACCCTCACAATAAGGACTAGTGGCATGCAACGCAAAGTAGTGCTGTTTTAGTGTTCAGGTGGCAGTGTGTGTGAGGTTGTGTGCGTACGCTGGCCTAGCCACCTTCACAATGAGGACAAATAGCACGCAGACTAATGCTATTCAGTGGTCAAGGTTGCAGTGTGTGGGAGGTTTGTGTGGGAGGCTTGTGTGCGCACGTTAGCCTTGGGCAGGACGATGTCCTTGAGGCGCATCCAGTCGTGCAGGCGCCAGAGGCACTCGGCCATCTGCGCGTAGTTCTCCGTCACGCTCGCGTACTCAGCCACCACCTCCCACTGGCTCAGCTCCGCCGCGCACGCCAGGTACTGCTTCGTCCACTGCGCCTGCTCCCCCTTGCTCGGCACACCCCTCCCATCTGCAGCGCACACAACCACCCTCAGCCTGCCTCATTTTATTTATACCGGCAAGAAAGGGGACTTTCAGATTGTCACAGGTCTCAGTTCAGACCAGTGTGCAGGAAGAAGTGCCGAGTCTGCATAAGAAAAATCACTGCAAACATTGCTGCTCTGTCCATTGTGGCGACAAGAACAGTAGAGGAAAAATGAGAGAAAGAAGAGAGATTACCTGCGGAGAGGGGAGGGAACTGGTTGTTAGCGGCCTTGCGGATGGCGTCCAGCAGGTAGTCCTGCCCCTGCTGCAGCACGCCGTGCTGGATGCACGACAGCGCCGCGCGTGTCTCCTCGGCCGCGCCGCGCCGCTTCCACAGCCCAAACAATACGTCCTCCTCGTTCAGCATGCTGTACAGCTCTGCCAGGGCGTCAAAGCACCTCGTCTCCTGCAAAATACAGATGGACTCAAGTAAAGCAGGGCCACCTTCGACCATTTATGGCACCATACTTTATAGGCAAGATTTGGCCAAATCATCCAACACATGGACCGGACAGCCTGGCACAGATCAGAGGTCAAATCAGAGCCAGGTGCAGATTACAGTGCCACAGTGTATGCAGAGGGTAAAGGACAGACGGCTTATGGGAGCATGAGGGGGTGGGCTGCGCACAGTGGGGAAGAGCATGACGTGGGATTCCAGCAGGGGGATGGCGATGTGCCAGGCGTTGTAGGTCTTCCCCAGGAACTTAATGAGCTCCGAGGGAATCTTGGGCTGCGGCTGGCTCAGCGAGATGCCTTCGAGCAGCGCCTACACAAGCACACACTCCATGATCTTTTATCTGGGCAGGTTGCCGCAGCACGGCTTGTCAACAGCAGCAGGAACTGTCAACTTCAGGGCTTCTGTACTCAACAGGTTACAGGGACCCGAGCCAACTCTCAAAGTTGAGTGAGAGCATGCATGGAAGAACAGGTTCACATCTGATGGAGAGATCGTCATACCTGCACAACATTGGGGCGCTGCTGAGCCTGGCGCAGGTGGTACTCCTTGGAGAGCAGGGCGATGATGGGCTTGGCCAGCTGGATCTGCTGCTCCTTCTTCTCGGACAGCGTGGCCCACACGATGGGGAACACCAGCACCCACAGGTGGCATGCCATGTGCGCGTCGCCGTGCGCCACCTCCGTCACCGTGCTCACCATGTCCTGCACCTCGTATGAGCCTGCACGCAAAATTGAAGGCCCCATCAGACACGCTCTTGGACTATAATTTGGACTGCGCACTCTGGGCATATCTAAGACTGGAAGAAAACCATATGGCACAGCAAATCTGCTTCAAATATGAATATCTGGGAGAGCACGTGCAGCATTGCAGGGGCGTCAGCACATCTCAGAGAAAAAAGGCGGTGCCCACCTTCTTTGTAGAGGAAGCGGAGGTGTTCCCGCATCAGCTCGTCGACAGCCTCTGGGATGGCGAGCCCTGACGTCGCCTCCCTCAGCATGGGCCCGGCTGGCACCTTGGGCTCCTCTATGCCCTGCGCTGCCACCTCTGCCGGCCGCTCGGCCGCGTCCGCGCCGTCCGGTGGAGGACCCGGCGGCTGTGTGCATGTCACACAATACCGCTCAGCCCCATGCGAGTACTGGATAGAGTTTGCTGGGCGTAGGAGCGGTGAATTATCGCAGCACACTCGAAACAAATTGGCTTCTTATTGCCATATAATGCAGATTTTGACATCAGGATCAGAAGAGACAAAACACACCTGTGGCCATTGCGGAAGCTGAATACCAGCATTCCCGCCGGTTGTGGAAAGGCCAGACTGTATGGAGAGCAGCGTGGGCAGCTGGATGGCCCCGGACTGCGTCTTGGGCAGCCCCTGGGGCACAGGCGGCGGAGGAGCCATCTCCCCCGAGCCTGAAGGCAGGGAATACACAGCATGGAGACTTGAAAGAGCAATGGGTTTTCCCCAAAACTATCACTCACAAATATGAAAGCTTCCATGTTCCCATTTCAGCCTTGTGGGCGACTTGATCAGCTCTAGCTCTTCTGGAGATGGGATGTTTTGAAATTCCTCGACACCTTGTTCCTCCGCCTTCTTCTGCCCTTTCTTCGTTCTTTAGATTGGACATGCTCACCTGACGCGCCAGCATGCACATGGGGCGCGATGGGGACAACAGGGCCCGGCAGAGCGCCGTTGGGTTGCTGCGCAGCCGCTTCGCTCAGCCGAGCGCCCACAGCCGCAGGCGCGCCAGGCTCCATCTTGGGGCCCGGCAGAGCGTGCGGCGCGGCAGGCGGCGGCATCTGACCTGGCAGCGGCTGTGGCACAGGCGGTGCAGCCATGGCGCCTGCCTGCTGGCCTGCCTCCTCTGGCTTTGGATCCACATCCATCGGCTGTGCCTGCAATGCACGTAGCCGTATCTTGCCAGGCATGTCAACAGTTCTCTATCGAGTGCTAACAGAGCAGCATGCAGCACGCAGAGAGACAAGGATCACCAGAGGCAGTTGCACGGTCAGCTCAAAATTCAAGACAGCAGCACACTCTTGAATGTCCCCCAATGAACCTGCAATGAAGACCTACCTGCTGCTGCAGATCAGTGCCGGGCTCGGTTTTGGGCACTGCTTGGGATGCATCTGGTGCGGGAGGCTGCTGGGCACTGGATGCCGGCATGTCGCTGTTCTCAGCCGGGGCCGCCACAGCGCCGTCGGCTGCTGGCTGGCCGCCAGGAGGGGCAGTGATGGCGGCCTGTAGAGCAGGCGGCTGCTGCTGCTGCTGCTGAGGGGCAGGCGTCTGGTGGGGCTTGAGGTGGAAAATGTTCTGCTTGGTCTGCGCCAGCAGCGCGGGTATCTGGGCGGAGTTGGGCGCCAACTTGATGGGCTCCTTCTCCACCAGGACCGCCAGAACCAGGTCCTGGACCAGCAAATGATACTTCAGACACTTCATCATGAATCTCTCCTCAAATCACCATGGCACTGATGGTGTCCAGGAGCACTGCCTCACGACGCCAGTCTCCCAAAAGGCATGATGCAGCATATACCACTCTTGTCAAATAGAAGCAAATGTAGGGAAAGAGCGCGCGCACCAGGCCCTGCTTGAGCCAGAAGGTGTCGGCGAGGTGCTCCCAGTCCTGGCTGCACACGATGAAGCGCAGGCGGTCAAAGAGTGTGACCGGGATGGCGCTGTTGTACAGGTCGAAGAACTTGCGGCGCATGGCCGGGTCGCTCGCGCGCAGGCCCAGCAGGAACACACGCTCCACCTTGTCAAACACATCCACGCGCAGCCCATCGCCCTGTTCACAATGCAGAGCGCTCACACGTCAATCAAGGCTGGATTCCAACGCCATGTTGCATGCAATCCTAGGTATACACTGCCTCACTAATTTCTTCAAGACAATTTTTCCCGGCAAGCCTGGTTGCAGCAGCACCTTTAGAATGTTATTACCACAAGGGCCTGCACTACTACAAGACCAGGGCTCAGTTGAGTACAGCTGGGTCTATGTACAGGAGGGCGAGGATGGCTGTCTTGCCTGTACGAGGTTGGTGGAGGTGCAGAGGCTGTGGATCATTTCGAGGAAGGTGGACTCCCAGCGCTGCTGCAGGGGGCCCCGCGTCCATCCGTTGCGCGCCAGCGACGCCAGCCGCTGCAGGAACAGGATTGCCTCCTGCGCACCCCAACCATATCTTGAGACCCCGGTTTCCAAGCAGACCCCCTTGTCTTTATTAGCAGGCTTCTCTGCTTCCACTAGCTACGCCAGGTGTCCACACAAGAAGTCGAGGGATCCTATCAGCCCTGGCGAGACAAGAAACAGAAATAACTGCGGCTGATGGCGACATACTGCAATGCTTGCCTGAAAACGCAACCTTCAGCTGCATTTTTGCAATCAGTGTATCAATGAAGCAGGCATGGTTGGGGGCGCCACAGGGGTTGAGCGCGGACCTTCTCGGTGAGGCTGACGAGCTCGGGGGGCTTGTTGGGGGCAGCGGAGTGTGGCTGGGGGTTGAGCAGCCAGGAGCGGACGATGGTGAGGATGCCCATGAGGATGGCGGGGTCGGTGTGCTTGGCAGCATTGCCCGTGATGAGCAGTACGAGCGTCTGCAGGAAGAGCTTCTTGCGGTCGGCCTGCATCAGCACCTTGTTGGCCGCCAGCTTGAGCGCTGCCAGCGTCGCCCACGTCAGCGTCCCGTACTCCGGCTCCCCCATGTCGCCGCCCTCCCTGCAGCCGTCGCCTCTCAAATGTTCATCACTCTTGCCTTCTTCAGGTGCACTAAAATATTGTAGTCTTTTGCAACTGAGCATGGAGGCAGAAAGCACTTCGTGTACGCAACAGGGAGAAAATGGCTGCAACAAATATGTGTTGGCCATGGATATATTATTTGCACGCTCAAGCAACCCTCCATGCATGGAGCCGGGAGAAGGAGTTGTCAAGAATGACCAAAACCCGGTGCACTCTCCCTGCTCGAACATTGGCAGGGAACACATCTACCAGAAGGGCAGGAACAAAACGCGGGGAATGAGTGGCACAAACCTGGGGCTGCGGCCGAGGGGTTGGCGGGTGGGGTCGAGGACGAGGCCACCGGGGGAGGCGTGATCGCGTGCCACGCGGTTCAGCAGCTTCACCAGCAGCGGCGTGAACCGCGCCACGTAGTCCGGCGCAAACGCCTCCAGCGTGGACAGCACGCGCAACGACGCGCAGACACCCAGCAGCCCGGCCGGCGATGCGGGCGTCAGCGGCACGTTCTGGTTGTAGGCCTGCGTCAGGTGGTGCTGCATGATCTCGTGCACGCGGTGGTTCACCTCCTGCAAAAGCACGTTTCCCGCGCTCAGATACTCATTTTCATGCAAAAATCCTGTGGTGAAATGCTAGAGTTGTCGACCATTCCGCCATTTTGTGCTCACTCCTGATGTAACTGAAGTATTCCGACACGCCTGTCCTTTTTGGGGAGATTTTGTGAGGATCTGCCACTGGTGATACTAGGGCTGATTATTCAAATGAAGAGGAACATGGCACCTGGCCTGTCATATATGCCTTCCAGGAGAAATGCACAAAGTGAGTGAGTGGCAGGCAGGATTGATGGTGGTCAGCACGCACCGAGACTTGGGGAGGGATGGTGGGGGGCGGCTCGTTGGTCTTGGGGACGGTGTAGAATTCCTTGTACAGCCTCTCGAGCATGTCGCACAGTAGCGAGACGACCGTGTTGTGCGAGCTGGTGAAGGCCGGCTCCAGCACATAGATCAGCGCCTGGTGCGACACCTGCATGAACAACGTCGGCTGCACCACCAGCGCCTGCTTCATCAGCTTCAGCCCTGCGCCAGCACAATAGCCCCTGCTCAGGAAAGATATGGGACTGTATCAATTCCCCATTTTCTAATCTTCCTTCATATCTTTCATCAGATCTCATCGTGAGATGGCAACAGGGTGCAAGGTGATTGGCAACAAGAGAGACCGGTACTGCAACAATCAAACAAGACACTGCCCCCCCTCCTAGCAGTTGCTATTGCTTGTCCAGAGATTCATTGCACCATCTAAATCTCACGCCAACAACTCATTGCTCCTCGGCTCTAATTTTGTTGCACTGCCTCACATCCCGCCCACAAATTCTTAAAATCAGGGGCGCAGCGCCAAGGGGAGTGCAGCACCTGTGACGAGGGCTGGAGGGGGGTCCTGGTTGTGGGCGATGTTGGACTCGAGCAGCTTGTTGATGAAATTGATTTTGATAGGCACGTTGGGCCAGAGCGACAGGGCCTCCCCGAACAGCGCCAGGGTGTGCTTGTGCAGCGTCTGGTACTCGGCCTCCTTGTGGCCGTCGCCCAGCAGGAAGGCCATGCGGATGAGGAACACCAGCACCATCTCCTGCATCGTCGGCGTCAGCTTGCAGTCCTCGTCCGCGCTCGAGCTCCTGCGACACACCCAGACACTTTTGTTGGGAGTGTATCAGGACACCTCTCGACCCTGACAAGTGCAGTTGCTCTCAGGAAATGTTAAGTAACGCGGTTGTTGCTTGAATACAGCCAGTCAAGAGTCAACTCTTGTGAGGCAATGTGCGCCCGCACTGGCGGTCAGGATCACCAGCAGGACCTCCGCGAATTCAGGCATAATGATCTTCCAATATTTAGAGATTTAGAGGTATAAAGTTGATAAAAAGATAAACGCTTGCCTGGCTTGTGCCAGCGAGGGGTCGACATCAGCGAGGACCTGCGCCTCGGCGGCTGCATTGGCGGCGGCGCCCGCAGAGCCGGAGGCCTCGGGCCCTGCCGGCTGCTGCGCCGCCTGCTGATCCGGCGCGGCCTGGCCGTTTGAGGGCGTGCCCTCCGTGCGCGGCTGCTTGGCCGGCCGTCCTTCCTCGGCAGCCTCCACTTCCTCCTGCTCATGCAAATCCCACCCACCCGTCATTTCCAAGCACAAGGCTAATATTGTGTGATGCACCCTTGCGCTTGACAGAGAACCCCTGCAACAGGGTGGGGTTATGACCTCACCTTGATCTCGGTGGGAATGCCAGAGCCGCCCTCCCGGCGCCGTTTGAGCGAGATCTCTGCCTGGGACGCGGCAGCTGCCTGCAGCATCAACAACATCCACGTGAGCAAACATAGCAGTACTGGCATTTGTTCTGCAAGTTTGTTCGTCCCCATTGCCCCTAAATGAACAACAAAAAATGACAAGGAGCTCGGCTGGATCTCACCGCGGTGGGCGCAGCTTCGCTCTCGGCGATGCGCCGCTGCTCCCAGTGCACAACAAGGCCGGCCAGATCAAGCGACAGGCGGCGGTTCTCCAGCGTTGCGTTCTGAGGCAGGCCAAGCTTCATCAGCCCGTTGACCATCTGCGTCATGAACTGCGTCCTGCACAACACCCCACAGCAGAAAGTTGTCAAGCAGCCAGCTATATCCCGCCAACTCATACACAGAGAAAGGGATCCCCCCAAACATGTAGATGGGTGAAATTGCTGACGTCCTCAAGGGGATAAAGCCTTTTACAAAAATCTTTGGAGTGGGCTGCAAGCCCTCAGAATAGAGCCCTCAGATTTTATTGACGAGTGGGTAGTTCACAGAGAAAGCAGCGAGAGCGCATGGGAGGCTGCTGACCTGGAAGAGTAGAAAAGGTCGGCGTGGCGCACGATGAGCTGCCAGATGTGGATGAGGTGGGGCATGGAGTGGCCCTCCTCCACCAGCACCTTCTTGGTGTAGCGCACCCAGATCGGGTACTTGGCGTCCCCCGGTGCCAGCCGCCGCACGAGCGCGGGCGTCAGCGTGTCCAGCGCCTGCCGCACCAGCACCCTCCGCCCGTCCGGCTGGCATGTCCGCAGCAGCGCTACAAACACCTGCGCATGCCATTCCAATATTAGTCCCAATAGCATGCCAGCATGCGGCGATGGAATACTCCAGACCCTAAATGCCTTAAATGACCTCTTGGTTTGGCACGCTAGTACATGACATACAGGCAGGACCGCTCGGCGCACAACATATACAAAAGACCGGTACGTGCATGCCCCGACCAGTTACCGAGCGTTAATCGTCCTGTGGTGTAGAGATCTTTGGCGGCTTGCCAGTGTCTTCAGCGTCTTTGGTGCAAAGGCAAGCAGCGGGGTCCTCAACAATAAGCATGTCTGGACCGGGAAGGTGGGCTTGAAGATAGGGCTTGCGGCTAGATGGGATAACGGAGCGCACCTGCAGGACAATCTTCTCGGGGGCCTGGTAGGCGTCGAGGAAGTGGCAGACGTTGAGGAAGGCATAGTACTTGGCGGCGCTGTCGTCGCGCTTGAGATGGTTCCAGCCGAACTTGATGAGCTCCTTGCGGTGCTGCACCAGCTGCTGCGGCGCGCGCCGGATCAGCAGCGTCGCCAGCTGCAGCAGCTCCATCTTCATGCCCTCCCCATACGCGCCTGCGAACAAATTGCGTATGCAATATTTACTTTGATATGCAGCAGTCACCTTTGTAAGCTCTGATATTGCTTTTTGTCAGGCCATTGTGCATATGCAACAATCGCCTTGATATGCACCAGTCTTCATGGTAAAGTTGATGCCCGCATGCCTGCTCAGTGATATGAAGCATTGGCAACTCAGCCATGACAAGCACAGCCCTGACACCAGATGCATGCCTGTTTTCTTTCAGTTGATATACACCAGGCTATGAGGGACCTGCAGCCTCGCCTCCCTTGATCCCTTCAACAATGAGAGGGGTAGGGAGATCGGTGCGCACTGGCGAGGTCGTCAGGGGGGTCGAACATGATGGTGACCATGGTGGTAAGGGCGTCGTCGTCCACGATGGCCTCCCCGGCCTCGTAGCCGGCCTCCAGCATGGGCAGAACCAACAGGCTCGCCGCCTGCACCAGCTGCTCCTGCGGCCGGCTCTGCTGCTGGAATACCTCCAGGAAGTGCCGCAGTATCTGCGCGCGCACAATACACTCACGTCAATCGCTCACCTCATACAATCTTATACCAGTGTATTCTAGTACTCGCTATTCCAAGAGAAATCTATTCTTGTATTCTATACTTCCAAGGGAAAGCTGGCAGTATTGACAATTTGGCTGGGTTCCCTTATGCTTTCCCAACACCACTTGTTTGTCTTGCAGATTTTCCAAGTTGAGAGGATGCAATCCAGATGCAGCAACATGCAAGACAGCAGCGAGGGGCGTGCCTGGCGCTTCTCTTCGAGGGAGTAGGTCTGGGCGACGGTGGTCTTGAGGTAGTCCTTGAGGAAGGCGAAGTCGACGCGCGTGCGCACGGTGAAGATGTCCAGCAGGTCGAACAGGGGCCCCACAAGGTCGTGGTGGCGGCTTAGATAGGACAGCAGCGCCTTGGCCAGCCGCTTGCTTTCATACAGCTGCGCCCTCTCCAGCCGCTCCTCATCCTCCACCCTGCACCAGTCATGCTATGTGAGACGGTGCTCCACCTACAAGTCATGTAGTCAGTGAAGACCACAGTAATAGCTGTGCCATGACATGCTTGGATTGTTACTTCTCTGAAACGTCCTTCATGCACCCATTGCTGTCCCTGGATGATTTAATGGCAAGGAGGCCCAAGCATGCACAGAATTGGAAAAATCTGTCCATCACAGATAACAGAAGAGCTGGAGCCTGCAAGTACAAAGAAGACATGGCATGTGTAAGATGACATGTGCTGCTTTTGAAAGTAAAGTTCACATCAGAAGTAATTGGGAGCTGGCAGCGTGCCTGCTGCGCCGATCCTGCGAATTCCACTGGTGCAGCAGCAGCTCGAACAGCGGCTGGGGCAGCCACTCCGGCAGCAGCTTGGTCACGATGGCGATCAGGTGCACCGCGTGGAAATGCGCAGCCACCTTCGCCTTCTCATCCTGCACGCACACTCACACCTCTGCTGCACCCTCTGCACTATGTATTATCTGGAGCCTAAGGCCTCAGATGACCTCAAGGTGGGGCATTCAATTTCAACACATGCAATATTGCTACCGCTGTCATAATTACACCCCTGGCATTCTCTGCTAAATCTTTTGAACTATCTACCTCTTTACTGCCCATGTATCCATGCCTGGGTCGGGCTATATTCCTATCCATCAAGTTGAAGACAAGGGGAGAGGGACGGCTTCTGGTGCTTGGTGATACTCAAGGGTTCCCAAACCTGGGCTGCTGCGTGTAAGAGGGAATTACCTGAATCTGCTCTGGTGTAAGCTGCTCTGGCGGGGCCGGGGCCACAAAAGGGAAATTGATGAGCTCGGCAAGCTTGTCGGAGGAGGCGGCCAGCTGGCTGAGCAGGGGCTGGCCCAGGGGCGAGCGTAGGATGTCGATGAAGCGGTGGATGTAGCTCGGGTTGGCCATGCGCTTCCTCTCAAGGAAGTACGTCACCGCCTGCCCACCCGCACACACTATTTTAGTGCGAGTTTCTCTAGGTCTGTCTTTCACAAGGTAGAGGAAATTTTGGGATGGGCCAATTTGGAAGGTTGCCATACAGAAGTTGCTGATTACTATAGGTTTGTGTGTAACAATATCAATAACAACAATGTTCTCTTTTGACCCGACGGCACCAGATGACCTCCAGGTGCAGAAATTGTGCTGCGTTACACAGGCAAACTAACCATCCTGGCTCAGTTTATGGGATGTAATGTGCGCCTACTTTCCTATTTCAACTCCTTTGTGTCTTTTTCTTCTACAAATGGTGACCAAGCTTGCAGGGAATGAGGCCAAAGGTGAGAGAATGGAGGGGAGCACCTCTTCTGGGTACTTGTTGAGGAACCTGGCGAGGGGCTCCCTGTAGGGGGACCACATCTTGGTGGGCTCTGTGTTGGACGGCATCTGCGCCAGCGCACCCTCCAGCTCTATCATCAGCACCACCAGCCCAGGCCGCTCCTGCTTCACGGAATAACATTTCCTTCAAGCCTCCAGAAGCACCATTCATGATGACTTCACATACTGGTGGAGGAAAAGCGAGAAGACTGAAAAACAACAATCCAGTCTTGACATACATAGTCCTTAAGGACTAGAAAAGTCTGATAATAATAGGACACAATATTGATTAACAGGTATCTTTGAAGGGCACAAAAGTACATGTTTGGGCTTTGCTCCACCCCTGCCAATCCATTATTAAGGTGCAAAGGTGGAAGAACAAGTTGTGAAGTGGCCCTGCAGGATCAATCAGGGAGCGCACCCCTGACTCCAGAAATTTGACAGCGGGAGGAGGCAGCAGGTGGAACAGGTCCAGGATGGCAGCAGCGATGTGGCACTCCTGGCCGGGCTCCCACGAGTGCGTGACTTGCAGCAGCTTCTCTGGCTCCAGCCACTTTTTGAGGTGGTCAATCAGCTTCTCCCCTGTGCAGCCCCACAACATATCATTCCTCTCCTCTATAAAAAAAGCAACACAAGTTTCAATTTGCGAACGAGATCAGCAATGCAGGATTGACGGTGCCGCACCAAGTGTGACATTGAACCAGCTTGCCAGCAGGTTGAGAAGCCGTGCCAGGCCTCGCAGCAGGGGAAGCTTGAGCTTGTTGTAGTATGCCAGATTGACCAGGATCGGGCGCAAGCTCGTCTGCAGCACATACAAGGCGCTCTCAAAAAGACCAGATAAATGCTAGGAAGGTGTGATGCTGTGGGTATGAATGTCTGACAAGATGTCTGACACCAATTGCAGAATTGACAATGAAAAGGTGCGCAAGGGTGTGTACCTGCAGCAGGTGCTTGGGCATCTTCTGGTGCGCAATCACAGCCGACAGCCCCTCCTGGGACATGCACACCGCCACCTCATTGGAGCTGGTCAGGTGCTTGAAGAAGATCTGGATGATGCGCCCGCGCAGCTCTGCAAGGTCCCCACTATCCCTGCACATATCGCCATCATGTCAATTCTGCAAACTCCCAAGGACACGTTGGAATACAGTCCTGATGTCAAACATGTAATAAGGCAATTTAATAGGGAGAAAAGGAAAAATACCGACCTGAAGTCGTCCCACTGCATGGCGGCGCACAGCATGGACAGGCAGACGGAGCGAAGCTGATCTGCAACCTTGGTGGTGTCGCCGGACACGCGCTGCAGGCCGGCCAGCTGGGCCGTCAAATTGGCGTCATCCATTTCCGACAGCACATACGCGTCCGAAATAACCATGACCACTTCCTGCACCACACACAAAAAAATTCAGGATTGCAAACAGAGCAGATGCATATTACATGACGGGCAATTTATTCACTCAAGAGGATTAGTTGGAGCCTGCAAGTCCCGATAGACTTACAAGACAGTTGGGATATGAACAGGCACAGACCTGCGAGAGGGGCAGCAGAGGCGGCTTCTGCTGCATGCAGTAGGTGAAGGCGGCCGCGTTGCCGATCTGCAGGTTGGCGTGCTTGAGCGGCATCAGCCGCCGCTTCTCCAGCGGCGGGGACAGCTTCTCCAGCAGCGGCTTCAGCAGCTGCGCCGATGTGCGCCCGCTCGCCTTGCACACAACCTGCCACAGGCACACAGATGCATCAGGACCCTGACCTGGTCACCGAAGTTAGCACAGCCTTTCTCTGCCAAGAGAGGGAACCTGCGTCTGTAGACAAGCTGCAAGTACGAGCTGCCAATATGCTGAGCCATGGCAAATTTGCCAGACTCATGCAAGACCAATCCAAGCACGGTGCTCAGTACATATACAATTCATACGAATTCCCATCAGCTGGGGCGCACCCTTTTGACTGCAATCAAATAAGCGCATCAATCCAAAAGGAGGTCTGAGCAGTTCAAGACAGCAGCAGGGAGGCAGGGATGGTTGGGGCTTGCCTTCAGGCACTCGTCTGCCAGCTTGCGCAGGGCTTCAGAGGAGCGGGGGCTCAGCAGCTCGTGCGAGACCACCTGCACGACGCCTGCAAGCGTCCGGTCAGTGCCTTCATCCAGGGGCTCCATGCTCGGAGCCTTGTCTGCGGCACTCTCCTCCTTACTGCCACGCGGAGAGATGTCCTCAGCCGCTGCCCCGCCCGGAGATATTGCCATCTCCTGCAAACGACAACCATTCTTACTTAATGATTTTCGAATGAGAAGCACAGCAAAATGACTCAGGAATTGCAAAAGAGCCCAAAAGGGATTTTGTACAGGGGCTCAAAACATTTAAATTGCCAGTCATTGCCAGTCGATTGCACAGCAAACAGCATAGACATGGTGGAAACGTAGCGCTGCCCCAAGAATGCCCTACACGTCTCTAGGAGGCTCACCGCCGATACGCTGGAGGACATGCGGGGCAGGCTGATGGGCGGCTGCTCCCCAGCAGCCGCAGGTGCAACATCGGCAGCAGCCGTTGGCGTCGGTGCAGCTGCAGCAGGCTGCTCAGGTTCCTGAAAAGCAGAGAGACCCCGCAGTCAAGGACCTGGTGAGCATCAGAGCGCTGTATACTGCACACCCACCTAAGCATTTTTTTCTGCACATTGAGTAGGACAAGGTTACATGCTGGGGTATAGAGACCACCATGCCCACCTTAGTGTTAGGCATTGGTGTGTCCTGGCCAGCGCCAGCAGCCTCATCCTTCGCCTCAACCGCTGAAGTTCCCTCCGTGACAGACGTGCCCTCCGCTCCCACTCGCTGCGAGCTGGCCTTTACCTCAGCCTGCAGAATCACAGCAAAGCGAGTTTTCTTAGTTCCCCAATTTCTTGCTTTACACCTGACAAACATTGCAGTGAGAGTCAACATGATCTGCTTGCATCTTCAAATGCTGTCGTAATCAATTTGCCAGCATGCATGAGGCTAGGAATGAATTTGACGCCGTGCGCGCACCGGGGTGGGCAGGGGGCGGCCCTCAATGAGGCAGCGGTGGAGGAGGCCGGTGAGGGTGGCGCGCAGCTCCTGCACCTGGCTAATGGCGTGCTCCGGCAGGCCGCGCATCACAGTCAGCAGCGCGCGCACACACAGCGGCAGCCGCGCCCGCAGTTGCACCACCGGCAGCCTGCACCCCAGCAGATATGCTGTCTTATAGTCCCGCTCAACAGCAGACAAGGCCACACAAAACAGGTAGGTCAGTGGGAGAGCCACTGTGGGAATGCTTTTCTGTGATAAGAACTGCCTGGGCATTTGGAGTGAGCGTGTTGCAAAGACATAAAGTAGAGAAAGAACCAACGGATGGGTTTGGATGCAGATGTAAGAAAAAGGAGATGAGAGCGCACTTCTTGGCGAGGAGGCCGACCGCGGCAAGGCCGCCGATGCGCGTGGCCCACGAGTCCCCATAGCAGCAGTGCAGCACTCGAGCCAGCAGCTCATCCAGGGACGCCGGCCAGGATCCTTCTGCGCCTGCAGACAATAGCACCTCGAGTGATTTTACGCACTTACGGATCCTTCTAGAACCCTCATCTGCTACCAATGCATATGATAGAGAAGAGTGATATGATGGAGGTACATGCTTGTGGTGGGCACTCACTGCTGACAGTTGGACGCTTTGGGCTGCCAGGTCTGGGGGTGGTCTCCTTCTGTGCGGCAGGGTCTGCTGTGCCGTTCTCTGTGGCAGCCCCAGCCGCAGTGGTCTCCTACCAAAACCAGCCACATGTCACGTATGCTTCCAGACTGAATTTGCAACTGCCTCTGCCGCGGCGCAAAATCAAATGTATCCCTGTATGCAAAACACAAAGCCCTGCGTACCCGTGCGGGAGATGCTGCATCCACACTCATCGGCTCTGCAGGGGAGACATCATCGGCAGCCGGTGCCTCCTCTGGACCGCCTGCGTTGCTCAGCTCGTTCTGGGTTTCGGTGACCAGCATGAGCGTGTCCACAAACGCCTCAATGCCCTTGACTGCTGCATCCACCCGATCTGCATCCTCCTCTGACAGAACCTGCAGAGACACTTCCTTCTGGTCAACAGCACGACCATCGAATTATGTCTCTTCAAGCAGGAGCTCCCCCTTTACAACCCATGAAACTATGCAGACCACTAATAAGATAAGGTATCCCTTCCCCATCACAAACTTTGTAATGATGGAGCAAGAGAATAATATGGGAAGCTTGAGTGAGGGCCATACCTCGACGAGGGCGTCCAGGAAGATGTGGGGGTCGAGCTCCTTGAGGCTGGACATGCGAGCGGTGCGCGAGGTCTCCGTGCCGGCGGGCACAGAGGGCAGCGGGGCGCTGGCGCCGGCGGCGAAGAGCAGCGCAAAGTGGCGGCAGACTCCGAGCGTGTAGTCGGCGCCCTGCGGCTGCAGGTCCTTGTCGGCGGAGGCCGCGATGACTGATGTGATGAGCTGGCGCAGCACCTGCCGCTCCGCCAGCAGCTGCGTCTTGGTCTTCACGCCCATCTCCGTCACTGCCGGGGTCGGCTCTATGTGCGGCGGCGCCTGCACCACACCCGCCCTCACAAACAATCACACACGGTACCTCACAAGAAACCGCAATTGGGGGCTGTAAACTGCAAATGTCCTGGACTCCTCATGGAAGCAGGCCCTTTGCAATGCACCAGCCTGTTGGCCAAAGCCAACCCTCTTGCAACTACCACCGTGTCAGACATCGTCCATCCTGCTCCCATCGGTGCAATGCAAGGATACAGTCCTTTTAGACAGCAGGAATGTGAAAGGATAGTGCACCTGGTTGCCGAAGAGCATGGAGGTGAGCTTGTCCATGGAGGTGCCAGGCAGCTCGGAGTCGTCCGGCGAGCGCAGGTTGAGCACGCTGGCCAGGCAGATGTGCAGGAACCGCAGCGCCTCGCGCTTCTCGTGCACACTCTGCCTGCCTGCAAAGCACATGCACTCGTCCCTCAGCACCGCCCATGAACCATACTTCACATCTCATGCATACACCAAATTCTTATGCTGTCACATAAGGGTGTTTGCAGACAGCATGCACTCATCCCTCAGCACATTCCATGAAACATACTTCACGTCACATGCAAATACCAAGTTCATATGCTGTGTGACATAAGGGCGCTTGCAGACAGCAACACAAGACCATTCACTGCTGCTCGTTGTTCATAATTCAAGGGAAAGAGGATGAGGAAAAGGGAGCGCACTGGTAGGGGCGAGCAGGCTCTGGGAGGAGAGGGCGAGGCAGCGGTCCAGGGGGACGAGGAAGGAGGTGGAGGGCTGGAAGGTGAGGATGAGGCGCAGGCCGTGCTCGGGGTTGTCCTTCAGGTCCAGCTCCAGGGGGTCCTTCAGGAACCGCCTGTTGCGCCCTCCCAGCTTGCCCAGCAGCGCCAGCGCCTGCACGAAAAGGGAACTAGTTTGAATCTTCACACACAATTTGCAGATTACGGCAACAGCACAGTGCACTACCATGTTTGCGTCTTTTCGCGAATATCAGCAAGTTGAATGGACAGCAATTCTAAGTCTGCAGGGAACTTATAATCCTTGCGCAAGCTCGATGAGAAGCATGCGGCAACCCAAATTGCAATTTGCAACGTGTAGGGAGCCTGAGTCAACTTTATAGTGCACTGTGACGGCTCGCTCTACGACTGAAAACTATTAAAATGGGCTGAGATGTCAAAAGGGAAAAAAACATCCCGTAGGTACTGAGCAGAGGGGCACCTTGGCGGAGAAGTTGTAGGGGAGGGGCCGCAGGTGGGACCAGAGGGCGCGCATGAGCTGGGGGATGACGGGCAGCATGGCGGGCTCCAGGAACTCGGGGTTGAGGGAGTCCACCCAATACTCCAGCGTTCGGATGGACAGCGTCACCAGCGCCTCGTTCCCGCTCAGCGCAGCCACCAGCGGCGCCATCAGCCGCCCCAGCACCGACAAGATCTCCGACAGCCTGCGCCATGTACGAACCTCAGTCTGCCGTGCTGCGACATGTGATGAAGAGAATTGCCTGTCACTCATGGACTAGCTCACAGAATTTCACGATCAGTTTCCATCCCCGGCATGAAGTGTACAGGATTGCTTGGTAGGCACAGATGCACCTGGTGAGTCAGGCTATGTCAACAGGGCTGGTACAGCGGGCAAGCAGTGCAATCAGTTTCATCAGATCGTCACACAAGCCCACACCGGAAGTGTCATTCCCATATTATCCCTTGCGCCTGGGAAGGAGAACCTCGCAGACGCCTGGGCTGCACCCATTTATCCAAGGGGCATATCAGCGATGGCAAAGGGGAGTGTGAGACTGCGCAGGGAAGCAAGAGGGCGATTTGACACCTGCAGGGCATGATGAGGAGGAGCTCGAGCAGAGCGCTCTTGTAGGGGCTAGAGCGGGGGCCCTCCAGGAGCGCGGTGAGGTGGTCGATGGTGGGCACTAGCAGCGGCGGGTTGGTAACGCCGACGCCCGACCCCGTGAACAGCGCGCACAGCGATTCCCCGCTCGCCACGCCGTTCACCACCGCTCCCCCCTGCTGTCGCAGCATCTGCGCGTACACCCCCAGCGCACATCTCACATTCACTCTTGAGGGTTTATCAAAATTTGATTGTAGTCATCTAGATTATAAACCCACCTTCTGGTCCACATAGCACACCAATATTTGTAGAAATTTTTTCCCACGTTAGGGAGTAAAGCAACCTGAACATTTACCACAGACGGGCAGCACACACAGCATGTTCGCTCTGCCATGCTTCAATCAACTAGGCCCTGAAAAGGGCCTCGTTGGATAGAGTAGGTAGGAGAAGGTTGCAAGAATCATACAGACTGCAAGCGACGGTCGAAAATTGCAGACACAGATGGCAAATGCAAGGCGTGCGCACCGAAATGGCCCTGAAGAGGGCGAGGAGCAGGTCGAGGTAGCCCTCCTTGGCGGTGGAGTTGTGCAGCCGGGCCAGCGTCTTGCTGACTAGCTCATGGAAAAAGGGCGCCAGGACCCCCTCCAGGCCTGGGAACTTGGTCAGCGCGTCCAGGAAAAGATTCAGCAGCTTCAGCGTCAGCTCCCCCTCCTGCATAGCGCGGCCGAGTCAGAACAACCTCCACCGGCACCCTTCTTATTGCATGCGTAACCGCTTTTGAGTGGCAAGAGTCAAGAAGTGTGTTCAAGAAGGGAGCTATGTGTTGCACCTTTGAGAAGGGGTCATCGAGCGTAGCCAGCCGATCATGGACGACTGAATGGAGAAGGACCTGCAGCAGACGAGGGGATGTCAGCAACAGTTGAGTTCTGCAGGGGTACGAGGTGAAGTAAATAGAGGAGGGCAAGTGCATACAGCCAGCTAGGATGGTGGCCTCCAATTGTACCTGGGCGAAGGGTGGTCCAATGGGCGGGCTCGCGAAGAGAGTGCCCACCACCCGCAGCAGCCTGGGGTTCTCGATGATGGCATCAAAGAAGCGCGGCATCTGCAGTGAGAACACCTCGATGACGTCCCGGGGGTTCTGCATCACACACACACAAGACACAAACTCAACACCAGCAACGCATGGGCCGGCACCGCCTTATAAATTAAGCACCAGATACCCCTCGCTGCCCAATATGTCCAAAATCTGGTAATAAGAATGACACCTTTCATGGGAGCAAGGTACCCAATCGGCTCTGCAGGGGATACATATTGCAAATGTCTCAAGACAGGTGTTCTGACAGGTGTTCTGGCGGAAGAGGGGAAACAGTCGCACCGTGAGCACGGTGAACATGTCGGCGAAGGTGTCATAGATGTCGGCGTGGCGATCATAGACGCGCGGCTCCTGGCCGGCACGGTCGCCGTAGAGCTGCAGGCAGGGCAGCCCGCGCTTGATCGTGCGCGTCGCCAGCCGAATCTCCGCCTCCCGCAGGCCCATGCTCGGCTGCGCACGCGCGCTTACAAACTTTAGAATCGGCTCGTGCCGGTGACGTGGAACATCCCAAAACCAACCTGACGAAAGGAGCAAATGTGCCCCATGCATGAGATCGTGCTGCCGCCAAAGATCACTTACCAATGCGATGGTTGCAGAATGAAGTATATTGCAGTGTCAACACTGAATTGGAGGATGTGAGACCCACCAGTTGGGGTGTGCCTGGCTGGGAGCTGACGATGGTGTTGCCATAGTTGGTGATGCTGTACAGCAGCGTCTTCATCCCCATGATCAGCGTGGACAGGATCAGCTTCGCGTCGGACACCTGCCCACACCTCAACCCTCAGCCACAATACTTTCTAGGCATCTCACGCCTGTTTTGGTAGAATGCAAGGTTGAGGTTTTACAATATACACCTCTGCATGCAGGTTGCTGTGTGCAGACACTGTGGCGCAGTGCAGCACCTGCTTGTCGTGCTCGCTCCTCTCCTGGATGTAGAGCACCTTCAAGCGGGGGACCTCGGGAGGCTTTGCAGGGATGCTCTGCTTGGCAGCGTCGGCCTGGGAATCTTGCGCCTTGGGGGCGCCGGCTACAGCCCCCTGACCACCTTCTGGCGCAGGAAATGCAGCTGCGGCAGCAGCTGTCGCAGGGGCAGCGCCCTGTGGTTGATCAGCGAGGGGTGCTGCTTGGGCGGGCGCAGCATCGCCCGCACTGGCCGCAGCTGCTTCGCTCGCCTTTGCCTCTGCTTCTGCCTTCTCCTGCAGAGCCTCCCTCTCCGCTACTGCAAGTGATATTCGCGCAAAGATAAGCATCATCCTCTCTTGTTCTTGTGCATGTTGCAGTAACAGATCGCCATGCCTCAATTCTTGGGCTCAGCGCATTTCTCGAGTGTCATATCAGATTTATCAGGAGTCTTTTCAAAGACTGCAACAAGACCCTCTGCACAGGGGCAGTTAGGATGTTTTGGGACTGCACCATAGGAGAGGAGAAGGGGCAGGCGGTGGTGCAGGCTGGACAGCTTGGAGGTGAAGGCGTACAGGATGCCGGCCAGCAGCTGCCGGTGCGCCTCGGCCGAGCGCACATCGGCGCGCCGCGCAAAGACAACCTCCACCAGGTTCAGCAGCAGCCGCACGCTCGTGCACTCCACGCTCACCGGCAGCGTGCTGTCATGCAGGTTCCTGCAGCACAATTGCGCTCAGCATGCTGGTTTTAGTTTTCATCCTACCATACCAAAATTGTTGGGTAGACGAGTAAAGCCACACAAACGCCCATTATTCTATTTTGGAGAACGTGAGAATACACATCCTCAAATGGAGAAAGAAACGGGTGTGATGTCATGCGTTCTAAGATATGAGGAGGCAATTTCACACACTTGCAGGGGTTGTCATCTGCCAAAGTTCGAATGGAAATGCCCATTCGGAGCATCGAGGCGCAGGGGCGCGCCTGCAGAAGAGGTAGATGACGCGGGAGAGGTGGGCAAAGGTGAGATCGCTGCGGACATGGTGCACCAGCTCGGCCAGCATGGAGAAGGCAAGCGGCCGCAGCTCTGTCTGGCACTGCCGCCCACGGCCCACCAGCGTCTCCTCCTTCAGCAGCGTCTCCAGCTCGCCCAGGAAACCTGCGCAAACAACCACCTATGAAAAGCAACATGATGTATGCTGAGTTTGCAATGCTCTCGTCATGAGCAGTGCAACTAAGGGACTTCCCTGTGCAAGGTGCAAGCAAAGACACATGCTTTCGATGCATTCCCCTGCATTTGTCCTGTGCCAAAAATGCATGGGCGTGCCGTTACTGGAGCCGAGCTCAAGGGCGCATGATAATATCCAAGCCTTGGCTCGTCCGTGTCAGGCGCAGTGTTGGCATTTGGAGCACGCAACAGGGCAGCAGATGTTACCTCCTCGCACAGAGGTGGTCAGGACGTGGCGAGTTGCAATGAGCAGCTCCCTGCGCATCTGGACAGAGTCTGGGCAGGCCTGCAGCGCCCTGACCAGCGAGGTGGAGATGGACTCCTGCACCAGGGGCACAAGCAAAGATTGAAGATCAACAGACCTGATGCACGTTCAGCAAGTAGGTGCTGTAAGCCCGAAACAGAAATGCCAGTGATCTATGTCAGAAGCAATGTGGGGATGTGGCGAACCTGATGGGGTCGGATCACCCCCGGGAACTGGCGCAGGAGGTACGTTAGGAAGCTCAGGATCTTGACCTGGGCGTTCCTAAAATCTGAGGCAAGCGCCTTCAGCTTGTTGTCCTGCTGCACGGCTGCTGGCAGGCCTGCCACAGTATGCCCATGTCAGCGCAAGATCAGGTGCATGAGGACTGTCAACAACCAGGCCATAGGTTGTTGTTCGTGACTAATATGTTTGCTGTGGCACAATCCAAAGATGAAGGTGAAGATGGAGCGCACCTGGCAGCGACACTGCATTGACCATAAGGGGAGCCAGCACCGGCACATACTGGTTCACTGAGCGCGAGTAGAGGTTGATGAGGAACATCACTGCAGAGCAAGCAATGTCCAGTCAACATGATGCAAATCATCACACAGTGATGCAGGAGAATGACTAGGAATCATTGATGGATGGGGGTCCCAAATAGTGAACATGGCCACCTTGGATGGGCGTCTCGGCAACAATCTTGAATGACTGCGTTGTGGGGATGATGTCCTGCATCTGTCGCCCCTCTGGGCCAGGCTCAAAGTAGTTTTTGTAGCTAGCACTCACGCCCTCAAACACCTGGAGATCCAGCCAACAAGCGTGACAAACATTGCAGCTCATCAGGACACAAGCTGGAAGGAAACGGTAATGAAAGCATACTACAAAAGTCATTTTGAGATGGGCTCCTGCCTTCTTGACAAATTCCATGAATGGCGGCACAAGCTCTTCCAGGTTGGGCCGGAATGCCTTGTGCAGGTCGAAGGTGATGCGGAGGCATAGCAAACCATTCTCCTCATTGTCAGTATTCAGCACATTGAGTGCAGCTTGCATGAGCACGACTGCATGCGGCCGCAGGAAGTCATTGTGCGGCAACCTGCACATTGCCGACAGCTTAGAGAATGTGAAGTCCCTGTGCTCCAGGTTTAGTAGAGCAGCCTTGCACCTCACCTCAAGACTGGTGCATTCAGTGGCTCAATAACAGGATATGAAGGGACCGCTATGCATGTATCAAGTGTTGATGCCATAAAATGGGACATGCCTGTTGAGGATTTCTAGGACAACGTTGCGCAGCTTGTGCTCCGCATTGTCTTTATAGGAAGGTGGTACAGTCTGCAACAGGTTCAGGAAGGGAGCCATGAAGTGTCGCAAGAACTTCCCATATTCCTGTGTGTGCACCAACTCGATGCTCTCGCGGATCTCTGTCATCCTGGCGAGCTGCTGCTCGACTCCTGGTCACCCACAGAAGCACCAGATCAGAACCAGTGTCACTGCCTCACCAGCTTGCACATACGTCCTCGGTGCCTTAATGATATGTACATGAACATTTTGAAGCCACCAAGAAATTTGACAGGCTGGCCTAAGCATCAGGAAGACCTATCAGCCTACACTATAGTGTGAGATGGCCGGTCGTCATCAAAGAAAATGGCGATGCATGACACACTGAAAGCCAAAAACCCATGTCATTCATAAGTGCGATGAATAGAAAGATGCTGCACTACACGACAAGCTTCCGATGCAGCAAAACCGCCGTGCTGATGGACAAAGTAAGGAAAATATTTAATGCTTCGACAACTGGCGCACTGCGGCCGGACACGCGAACCCGTTGCTAGGTTTGCTTCAATAACTATTGATTGGCAAAAAGAGACGGGTCGATGCAGGCCCGTGTCGGACTCAACCAATGAAGAGTACGCCCAATGCCTATGATCTTTGATAGGCATGCATGAAGGCACGGACAATAGGGAGATGCTCTTCTTACCAGCATCAGGAGCCTGGAGAGCCTGTGCAAGGCCCTCAAAGTCAGAGCTGGCGAGCATCTTTGTCATACTGCTTCCTCACAGAAAATCCAAGCTGAGGAGTCTAGCGGGCAGCCGGGCCATCTTTCAGCCATGGCCGTCCATAGCGGCAGTTATTAGCATCTTTCCTAACATTTGTTCGCCCTTGTTTGGGGTAGAGCCATCGCAATAATGCCCGATCGGCCATCCGTCTCTGCGTTGTGCCTTAGTAACAATTACTCATCACAATGGAGAGAATCCAAACCTTCTCGGCGACAGAAAAGTTTGAGCTTCTGGTCTATAAAGACATAGCTCACTTGTTTTCATATTTGGCTACAGGCTCGCATAGCTAACTTGACAGAGAGCGCTACAGAACATGGATTGCACGGCCGTATGCAGCTTCCGACGGCATCTGTGCACTCTCCTGTGCAGTATCCCAGGCAATGAGGGCAAGAAGAAATTGAAGAAGACGATTTTTGCCATAGAAGCCGTCTGAATCGTCACCGAGAACCCTCTCCAGAATTTTGCAGGTTTTCTTGACAAGGGATCACTTTCTCCCACGGAGGAACCACCGTACGCCGCAACCTCAGCATCAGCAAGAACTAAATTGCAAGCACCGTGCATCGTATGCCGAGACAGATGTAGCGTCAACGATGCCATTCACCCCTACCACACTGGCCAGGAAGGATCCTGCAGCTCAGGCCGCATCAGGCTGCAGCGCTGCAAGGTCAGAAGCTACGTCAGTCAATAAACATGTATCAGGAGATATACATAAGCACAACCTGTGACAGGAAACGATAGATACATGCCCGCGACCAGAATACCAATAAAAATTTTCCACCGGAGCAGGATGTGCCACCAAGGGTCCAGAAGAGGCCAGGACAACCCAAGAATACAGCAGGAAAAAACAGCTCTTTGCCACCCTGATCATCCACAAGCACCAACGAGGTACATACCATAAAGAGATCCTCTCCGTGCTGGCTTCTCACTATAGTACATATGAAAAGTAAGGAAACCTTGCTTTTTGGGGTTGGGCAGTAAATTCAGTAGCAATTTAATTTATTGTGGAGCGTGGCCGGGGAGCCAATAGGCCTGGTGCGGGCGGCGTTATTATCGTGCAGCTGCTTTTTGGCTATGCCCCTGTGCTGGCCAGGCCAGTCACAAGTTTCGCTGTAGAGGCCTCTGTGAACAACTTTGCGGCAAGCGCGGCCTTCTCAAATGTATGCGTCTGGAGCGCCTGCCTGCAAACCTGTAGTGGCTGTCTTGGCAACATGTTCATGATGGTACCACCGGTGTGCCACAAGCAAGGCCTGATTAGCTAGCCATCAGTGATTGTGAGGACACCCGAAACCACAACAGCAAACCTGCACACTAATACATTGTGGGGAAATTCACTGGGCCCATACATGCGACTTCTACCAAGATATTCCATGCCATGTTGACTGAAGTTGTGACCCAAGTTGATGTAGCTACTGAAGTTCCTATAGGAATGTTAAGCTTTTCCCGGTACTTTTTCAGGAATAGTCACCAATGCCTTTGGTGAAAGCTCCAGTCATCCAGGGAGACCAGAAGGGGCCAGCCCATAGCAGGCATAATGCAGAGGAGCAGAGGGCACGTGCCAATGCTGAACGCTAGGTGGGGCCTCTGACTCTTCCTGAAATGGGCAATAGCAAACATGCTCACAGCAAATGTCCAGGCCACAACTTGTCAGAGACAATGAACTAATCACTGCACTCAATAGCATGGCGAGGAGGACACTAAAGAGGGCATTGAAGAGGGCGAAGTCGGACCTCTAAGTTGAGAGTACGCACAAGGCATACAAATTGTACGCACTGCGGCACTCCACTTAGAAATCCACACACAGTACATTACCAGACAAGCATTCTTGGTGATGTGCAGGAGACAATTATAGATGCCCACAATATGTATGCAATCGCTAGAGTCTCAGGCTTAATGTACAAAGTGTGCACTTCAAGCCCTTGAAGGTCTGGCCTGGCCGGGGTCAGGCCTGCAACATCAGCTGAGGTTGGTGCAGTAGGTTGCACGTGTATCTTGATCTGATCTGAAACAGCTGGCAACTGTAAGGAATTTATAAGGATTTTGCATGCCATGTCTCCGCTATATGATCCAGTCCCTCCAAAACATGCTGTTCATGTTGCCAAGAAAATGACAGCTGGACATGTTGCTGCATGCTGGGGAATTAGCTCAGATGTAGGGGGCCTGATGCCCCATTCTTCACTTTTTTAAAGCAGAATAGGTGCATCAATTGCTTTGCTTTGCACTTATTTTGGGGAAGCATGAAATTTGCATACTCACAGCAATCCCAGATCTCTGCAATTTTTTGGTTTGAGGAACTCCATGCTCTGCAGATCTCTTCACTCCAAGAGTACCAGTCGGCTCTTCGGTCTTTTAACACTCCGAGACCCTCGACAATGGAGCATTATAGCGCTCGATGCCATATCACGGTTTGCCCTGCTTGGAACTTCATCCTATTGTCACTTTCACATCTGTATCAGAACACTCAAGTAAAGCGACACGATGCGTGTGAATGCCAGGAGCGATGACCTTATCAATCAGGCCGTAATATCTTCAACCCCTTTGGACACCATCCGCGCCTTGGATGACATCTCAGACACGGTGGGACTCCCTGGACTCCAGATCGGCATGCCCTCTGACTTATGAAATCTACAGTCAATCCTGCTCCTGTCAGGACAGAAAATGACTCAAAAACGCTAGGATTCGTGATATAATCCGAATATTTTCTGTTTGACGAGCAGCTGATTGATGGACTCTGTGCACTAACTGCAGATCTGCCAGGCGTATGACACAGCAGAGTTCTGCAGGAATGTGCATTCGTGCCCAGAATGGCAGGAGGCCGCCACGCAGGCCTGCATTGTCCTTGGAGGTGACCACCCTGCGATCTGCTGCATTACATAGCCCCGGCACGCAGCCCCATATCTACTCCTTATGAGCTCTCGGTGCTGGTGCGCAATGCAGCCCAAGTGGAGAAGCTAAACACAAACGAGAGCTTGTATGGCGCACTGGTCAGAGCACTGAATTGCCATGAGCAAACAGCTGCGCACTCTGCTCCAGCTTCAGAGCACGAGCAGCGACCCGGCTTGCTGACAGCGGAGGCCCTGCGGGTGGGCCGATCCCTGCGCCATGACATGGAGAAGGCCGGCATCCACCTACCACATGACAAGCGCAGCCGCCTGACAGAGCTCATCGGGCAGGAGAGACGCCTTGGCATGGCCATCGGTCAGCGACTCACCACAATCTCCTGATGAACTGCATGTCTTGTTCCAGTCTGCATGTTGTTCAGCATGCACCTGCCATTCTGCCCTGCACTCCCTGTAGTTGCGGTCATTGTCTTTTTTAGGCGGTTCTCTACGAGAGTAAGAGGACAGCAGGTTGAATGAAGGTGTTGAGAGGTGTTGCTGGGCTGTGGGAGCAGGCCAGAACCTGACGGACGTGTCAAAGCTGGGCCACGTGGACCTGGACATAAATGGGGAGGGGGGCGTGCTGCTGCAGTCGCGCATGAACTCGCTGGCGCCCAGCAGAAGCGGCCGCAGGGTGTCTCTGGGCAGCCACGCGCTCAGCGGGCTGCTGCAGTGGGAGCACAGCGCTAAGAACCGGCAGAAGGTCAGGCCCTCTTTTATGTAGCGATTCACTGTGCTGCGCCCCCGCACGGTGCAGGATCAGCAACTGCATCCTGCACTGATCGCATACGTATTGCACAAAACCTAGCCTGTGGTCTCGCAAGTTCATGCCCATCTTTTTGCACGGTGCTCAGAGCAAAATTGGGCGCTGTCACAAAATTTGAGAGGCTGTTGGGGGGCCCGTTAACAGGACTGTACAGAAAGAGATGTGCAATATAAAGGAACTGTACAGAAGGTTGTGCTCGTTGGTTATTATCCGTGGAGAAGACACATAACAATTGGTGCAGACCGTTCTCCTTCTTGATCTTGGGTGGAGAAGACATTTATAAATTTGCACACAGGCGTATGTGGCGGGCTACTGCTCGCCCCCGGAGAACCTGGCGCTCCTGGAGCAGCTGCTGGGCGCGCGCCAGGAGATGGCGGCGCTCGTTGGGGCGCGCAGCTACGCGCACCACAATCTGCGCGATGCCACTCTGGCCGGCTCACCCGAGGCCGTGCACTCCTTCCTGCTCGACCTGGCCGCCGCCATCCAGCCCAAAGTGCGTAGCCCATCGGTCTGGGGGGCTCAACGTATTCTGCTGAAGGACAGGCAATTCTCTTGCACTGTGTCTCACGCAGTGCATCTCTCGCGTGTATCCTGCTAAGGGGACCCTCGAGCCCTAAAGTCTCGAGGGGCCAATCAAGATTATGCGTATGATGCATGCATGCCAGCCACGCTTCAAGCCATGAGCAGCCGCTTCTGGCTTTGAGCATGATCACAAGATTGTGTGCTTCATAATTGTTTGCAGCTGCTCTGCAGCTTTGCAAGGATAAGAGGCTGACTGAACGTCAGACATGCCAAGTTGTGAGTGAGCTGGAGGTGTGTAGGTGGAGGAGGAGGTTGAGCTGCTGCGGAGGTACAAGGCGAAACATCTGGGCAAGGCGGTGGCAGATGTCCAGCTGGATGCCTGGGACCGTCTCTACTACATGGCCATGGCCAAGGCACGCTCCCTACCCTTCACGCAATCCCTCAATGCGCTGTGTCTCTGTCAAGAACTGACTATGAAAACACAGAGCTCAGCAGCATGTTCAAATTGTCTCAGCGGACATAAGTTGTGGCCGTGCATTCCGTTGCCCGCCTTGCAATGCCAGAACATCCTGGGCTGACAACAGACGTAAGGTGCAAAACCATTGCAGCAGAGGGCAAATATTTGGCTTGGTTGTCACAGGCCGAGGAATACCCGTTGGATCAGTTAGAGGTGGCGGCCTACTTTCACCTGCAGCACTGCATCGACGGCTTTGGGCAGCTGCTGAAGACCCTCATGGGCGTGTCACTCACGAAGGTTCCTCTAGCACCGGGTTAGTTTCCGCTCCACTGCTCACCAGCCGACGTATATCTCAACCTCTGTCTTCAACGGCCATTTTCTTTTGGCTGAATTTCAACGTGACATGCTGTCATCGTTGTGGCGTGTGAGAGCTGTGATGGTGGTTGCTGCAGGGGAGGCTTGGGCGGACAACATCCAGAAGCTGACGCTGGTGCACGAGGATGAGGGCCCTCTGGGGACCATCTACCTGGATCTGCAACCCCGGTGCGGCTGACTAGATCACCACCCTGCAGGCTCTCCACCCACTATCTGGCAGAGCAGCAGTCTGAGTGTCTCATTGGCCCATGCTTGCAGACATTTGCCATCCAATTTTAGCGTGGTTCTGATTAGCTCTGATCATTTATGTCAACGTGACACACCCCTTGCTGTCTGAGGGATGTCTGGCGGACACCTCGTCAAACACGATCAGGAGTCTTCATAAACATGCTGCCTTCCTCAGGCCTGATGCCGCAGCAATTTTTCCTTACAGTCACTGCGGGTGCCACTATTCTGCTTTGTGAGGAGGTTTGTGCGGCTTGGTCAGGCGCGGAAAGGTGGCGGGGGCGTCGCACTTCACGCTGCGCTGCGGCCGGCGGCTGGTGGACGGCAGCTACCAGGCTCCCATCGTGGCGGTCGTGTGCAGCTTCGCTGTGTCGTCCGGCGGCCTGCTCAGCCCCGACCAGGCGCAGACGCTGTTCCACGAGTTCGGCCACGCACTGCACTCACTGCTCTCCCGCACCCACTACCAACACCACTCCGGTGCGCACTGAATGTCTCTAACCCCACGCATGTGCTTTGAGAAGGGGTACAGAGAGGATTGGGCTGATAATTTCAATGCAGCCTTGTTGGCTGGCAAAGATCCATTTTCAGCTCAGGGTTCCTGGTGCCTCCTCCTGCCTTCTATGGAGCCTTCAGGTCTTTCGTGCAAATTCGCCGGCGCAACACTATACACCTGGAAAGGCTCGAGGTTGTCAGGCATATGTTGCCCATGTTTGGCTTCAAGGAGTGTGTAATGGGTCATTGCTGCAGGGACGCGGGGCCCTATGGATCTGATGGAGGTTCCCTCGCACGTGACGGAGCATTTCGCGCGCAGCCCCCATTCGCTGCGCGCGTTCATGCACCACCACATCAGCGGCCGGCCCATGCCGGCGCCCCTTGTGCAGCGCCTGCGCGCCTCCCAGCGCCTCTTTGAAGCCATCAACCTCCAACAGCAGGTGCTTCCTACTTCTCCATCCCCTTCAACTTGCCCTATAGAATGCATGCCTCGCCAATGGATGTCCCTTTCAGCTTGCCCTATGGAATGCCTGTCTTGCCGATGGTTGCCCCTTTTAGCTTGCCCTATAAATTGCTTGTCTTGCCGGTGAGCCTCAATGCGCCAAGTCCATTCTCCCGGTGGAGCCCCAGAGTCATGTGTGCAAGGTGTGGCAGGTGGTGGATGCCCTGATTGACCAGAGGCTGCATGGGCCGCGCAGCATGGGAGGCGCTAGCAGCTCTGACATTGTAAGCGAGGTCATGCAGGAGCACTCTGTGTTTCCCTTCGTCCCCGGCACATTCCCACAAGCCAGGTGAACAGCCCGCCTCCATACAAACGGCATCATCCAAGTGCACCACAGAGTCCATGTCTCTCATCACTGCAACAATTAAGGTTCATTTGCCTGCTTCATTGTATAAAGTCATTCTGAAAAGGACGTATTAGACAAGGATCATTTCCTTGCTACGCAGGTTCCACCATCTTGTGGGTTATGGTGCGACGTACTACTCCTACCTGTATGCGCAAGCTCTGTCATCAGCTATCTGGCAGCAGCACTTTGCCAATGGGCAGATCAACCGGTCGTCAGGCGATCACATACGGCGCACAATGCTGCAGTGTGGCAGCGCACGGGAACCTGCACACTATGTGCATGGGATGCTGGGTGATAGCCATCTTATTCCAGTGAATGGGGGTTTCAAGCCGGAAATCTCCAGCCTGTTGAAGGACCTTGGGTTAGAATGATAGAGTAGAATAGACTAGAGAGCAGTATTGCGCTTGTGTTTTTTGGGCTTCTGTCTGGCAACAAAGATGTTGCATGCACTCCTTGACATGAAAGAAATTGAGCTGCAATTTAATATGGCAAACTAGGTTCACAGCACGCCATTGTCCCTTATAATGTTGCCGCTCTAGCTGCATGGCAACGAGCAAAACTGCAGCTGCTTGTTTAGAGAGGATGGGTGTCATCTGGTGCCAAAAGTCACAGCAACTGTGGTAGTGCTACCACTGGGTGGATAAAAGAAAAGTTCACACTGCCTATGCTTCTTATGCATTTGCATGTCGCTGGTTCCGACCTAGCTTTTACTTCAAGACGATTCTTTTCAATAATATCAAAACACACATGCCAGCACAATTGGCGCACACAACAAAAGCTGTAGGAAATCTCTGAGAAGTTAATACTTAAATGGTTCACTGCAGCCACTTTGCAGTAACCTTGTTGCATGATAAGCAAGCGCACAGTCACTGTATCGCCTACTCCTGTTGAGATGTCATGTTTGCCAGATGCGCTGCATTTCCAAATCCAATGGGCGGCATTGGCCACGGCAGCCGTCGCCCGTGCGGGTCAATCTTCAGGTCTCCAATAAGCAGCAGACCACTCAGGACCCCTTCCTTCCGCTCATCATCATCTGGCACCTCCCCCATTGCCTGCACAGGTCAACTAAGACTTCACATACTGACAGTAGCTACGTCGTATACTCTGCAAGTGCTTTGCAGTTGGACTTGGACAGCCTGATCTCAGACTGCTGCAGAATGCAATGCAAGCGCACACAGCAGCAAACTTCGCTTCTTCAATCTACGGAATTCCCGCAAGTGAGCGAGCCTCTCTTTGCTGAATACACATTTTACAAATAACTGATGCCAAGCTATTATGGTGCAATTAATGGTGCAGGAGTGCACAAAGCCTGAGAGATCAATTCTTGGCCTGAATGGAGATAAGCTGTGCAATGCCCTCCTGGAAGGCTCACCTTTGCCACATTGAACTGCAGCATGGCAGCATACTCCAGGGAGTCAGGAATGCCCAGGTCAGCTGTTTGCAGTGCCGAGGAGGCTGGCAGACGCAGTTCACCCTCTGTGCCAACCGGCGAGCTTTCCACGGGCGACGCCCCAGTGCTGCCCTGCCCCTCTCTGGAATTGCTGCTCACAGCCTGGCCCGGCACGCGCCTGAACTTCCCAACAAGAACAGGCATGCCCAAGCTCTGCAAGCAACAGCACGACAAAACTCACAACTGCTGCCAATAATCATGAACACACAGCCCTCGTGCTTCTGAGATTTCATGCTGCACTACACAGGATTATAAACTCATGTGCACTGTGTGCAGCCAGCGTTCTTGCAGGGAAGCTTCTCACCTTGGCCACAGCTGCTGTGATCAAGTCGCTGATCATTGCATGGACCGACTGCATCATGCTGCTGTTCAGCTTGCTCCAGTCCACTGCCACATCGTTGCTGTTGCTCAAACCACTGGCACCACCGCCTTCAGAGCTTGCAGCCCTTGCGGAATGTACTGCCTGGCTGCTGTTGGACATTGAAGGCGCACTTGACTCTGCTTCTTCTGAGCTCAGAATGGCCTGCGCTGGCATCGCACTTACTGCGCCTTCATTGGCTTGCCGCTCTAATCCAGCGGGAGGCTTGTCATCATGCCTTGCAGCATCTGAAGCAGCTGCAGGCCGCTCGACCGGCTTTTCCTTTTGCCGCCTGATTCTGCCCAGCAGCGCGCGGATCCGCGATCTCTGCTTCCTCTTTGGCGGCTGCTCTTGGCAGGCGGCTGGATGCATTCTGTTGCCCATGGCCTCATCTGGCACGCTGTGCTCTGCTGCACTGTAGCTGCTGGGACCATCGCTTGATGTGTCTGCACTGCTACTCCTCTCATGATCGGGCCTGCCGCTCGCTGAGATTGCATTCTGAGAGCGCGCGCCATCAGAACTCTGCGCCTCTGCGGGCTTATCTGCATCATCTGTTCTTGCGGCTGACTCACCATTGCTGCCAGCTGGCCTGCTCTGCGCTTCAACTCCATCAGAGCCTGCAGCAGATCCCCTGCCCTCTCCTGAGGCGCCGCCGGCCTGGCTGCGTGCAGCGGCATGGGCGGCTGCAGACAGCATCCTCTGATTCCAGGTGTTGGCGTCGTGCGTGAAGCGGTCCAGAGCATGCACGCTGATGGCAGGCTCGTTCAACAGCCCCAGCGCATCGCGCCCTGCGCGCAACACGCAACACTTCCATGCTGCGCCGTTTGACACCTATCAAGCTGACGCATAGAATGTCCCAAATCAAACAAATCAGGTCTGGTCTGGTCCGGTCCACGTCAGCCATCAGATCAACGTTGACGTACGGCTATGGAAGGCCATGCATCAAGAAAACAAGAAATGCTGTATGCCAGAGGAGGAGCAAGAGGGGCAGCACCAATGGGCGTTTTGCTGTAGAGCGTGTCTGCAACATCACAGGCCCACTCGGCTGCATGCGCTCCCAAAGAGAACACGCCCACTGCTGCGCTGACCAGCACACCGCCCACGCCCTGAACCACCAAACATTTAGCTATAGTGAACACCTCCCTCCCTTTTCACTTTTCCCTAAACTCTCCATAGACCAGCACGGAGTTCTTCAAGAGAAATTGTGCACATTCCTGTGTCTAGATGCCCAGAAAGAGAAGGGCACTGAATAGGTCCGGGTCACACCGTGGGCAGCGTGCCAGAAGCGGCGGCGTCACCGCCAGTGCCGCGACCGCCGCCCTCGCCCAGCTCCTGCAGGAACTCGCGCACTTCCGGCGGCTCGTCCATGCCCTCCTCATCCTCACTCGGGCCACCCTGCTGCGGCGGCAGCGCCCGCGGCGGTGCGACGCCTGTGGAAAGGCACAATCAACCCCCGGCATTACTTTCAGGTTCCCCTGGCCTTTTCACACGCCCACATTGCACAGCGGCTCCGCAACAGAGCACAAGCTCAGCAGCAAGCATATAGTAGGAAGTTGGAGGACCCCCCCTCGGCACTGGACGGCACGTGGGTCTCCCAAATAGGTCATCAAAGCACTATCATGTTTTTTCATGCAAAGCTTGGGGGTTGTGTGGGCTGGCGGCATGGAGGTTTTGGCACACCTGCCAGCCGGGCGGCAACCACCTCGCACAACTGGCGCACCTCCCTCCTCTCGGATTTTCGCCGCCCCATTTCCCACCGGTACTGGATTGCCTTCATGGCTGACTGCCGGCACAGACACAAAGATTAAGCCACACAAATAACCATCTATTTCCCAATCTGCATATACAAATGAGCAGTGACATGTTGAACATGTTGCTCGTCACAGGACAGGTGTCGGCTTGTGATGAGAGATGTCAAAGAACGCACCCAGGTGGCATGGAGCTGCTCCTTGGACAGGAACAGCGGAGAGAAGTCAACCCGGCCAACGGAGGTGGGCAGTGTCAGGGACAAGCCGGGGATCTTGAAGACTGGCAGTGAGCCTGCCGGGAGCGCTGCCTCTTTCCCAGGCGCAGCTGTGCGGCTGTCACTGTCAATGGTGCTCGTGCTTGCGCCTGCCTGCCTGCTCTGCGCCTGCTCCTCTGTGCGCTTCTCTCCAGCCTTGCCCTGTTGAGACATAAACGCCACTTTGTGCTCATCCCAAATGACTGTCCAGCAATGGAGAAGGAAGTGGACAGACAGCAAGTGCTAGCCAAGCTATTTGACAGTTGTTGTGCCTCAATACGATATGTTGCCGTGTACCTGTGCAGGGTCGGAGGCGAAGCAGCACCAGGGCGGCTTGTCCTGCAGGTAGTTGAGGGCATGCACAAGCGGCAGGGCCAGGGGCAGCCCCTTCTGAGGCGCGGCTGGCTTCTTTCCCTGAACGGGCAAAGGCCCGCGCCCGCTGTGCACAGGCACCTTGCTCACACTCTCTTCCGGCATGCCCATACGCCGCAGCCGCTCCCTCGCGCGCTGTGTGGCCTCGTTCTCTGCCCCACGTCCAGTGCCTTAATGTGAGTCTAATTAGCTTTGTCGGCTGGCAAAGATGTAATGATTTTCTCTCTCTCTCTCTCTCTCTCTCTCTATATCTCTGTCTCTGTCTCTCTCATGAGTTCCATAGGTAAAACAGCTGATTCTGTGCAACTTGTCAATTGTGTGGCACATTTGCATGAACGGTGCAATGCATGACTAATCACATCAAGTGCTTGGCCAGCTCCCACCAGCACCAGGATTTGAGCGACGTGGGAAGCTGTATCGCGATGGCAGCAGGAAAATGGGGAGCCTTGGGATTTTCCTCCTCACAGTTGACTCCAACTCCTTTCTCGCCCTGTCAGCTGCTTGAGGCAGGTCGCCTGATGCAATATAAAATATCTTAGCGTGTGGAACAGTCTTGAAGGGTGTCGCATGGCATGGTAATGCAATTTTAAGCGCAGCTATGGGAGATTCCCCGGTTACCAGTGGGAGACGAAGACAGAGCCTTGGCCGGCAATATACCGAATATATTTTGCTGTGAGCATGCTTGCAGAGCAGCCTTTTCTGACACCCAGAATGCCACCTTCCCTTCCTGCACAAGACAAATAAGGTTATTTTTGGTACAAGGGGAATCGAATGTAACGAGATGCAAGGAACGAGGACAAGAAATGAGCGGACCTGCATGGCCACAATGTCCTGGAATGCTACGCTGGGAGGGCCATATCTGTGGGCGAGCTCCCGCTGATCATTTATCAACCTCTGCGCGCCCAGTGGAGACTGTGCAAAGTACTCCTTTACGTCCTGTGCAGTCATCTTTGGGCCATAGCGCTCTCCAGTGAAGGCCCTGAGGCAGGCAGACTGGCGTGATCGTGTGCAGGACTTATAGTCTTGGCACAGGACTTATAGTCTTGGCACAACTCCATCAATTGCCGCTGAATTTGCACGATCTGAAACTCAGAATGGCGATTACGCACTCCTCGCGTGCCGCGGCATAAACATTGCCAACAGTGATTGCTGGGACGATGCCTTCAGAGCTGCCCCTTTCTGCCATGCTGTACGTCACACTGAAGTCCAGCCGGGGGTGCATGAAGCCTGCTCTTGCTGCCGGCTGTTCTCCAGCGCCACCTTCCTCTGGCAACCCCTCTTCCATGTGTCTGCCCTCCACATGGCGCGATGGGCTGGCAGGGTGTGCTGATTCAATGCTGAATTCTGCATGCCTGTTTGATTTATTGTGAAAAGGCCTGCAGAAGAGACCGGTGTGTTTAGTGCAGAAAGCAAAACTAGGCTCCTGGCCGTGGTGCTCAATTACTCTGCAGATAATGGCATGCACTTAGCCTGGTCTCCAAGAAATTACCAAAAGAAATTTTGAGGGCAGGGAAGATGGGAAGATATATGCAGAACGCAAAAGGGCGTGGCACCCAGGTGATCTAGCAAGCACGCACCTACTGTTGGTCCTTTCGAGGCGTAGAGTTGATGACACGAAAGCAATGTTTAATTTCCTAACATCAAGAGTAATTCTGGGTGCCAAAGTGAGCGGCAAAGCTCTGACGTCAGGACTGCCATAGTCGATCTCGAAGTTCAATCGAGAGCCCATTTTCTATATTTGCCTTTCACTATATCATGGATACCTCATTGTGTCATTGAGGAATGTCTCTTCCTCACCACTACGCCGTTCTGTGTATTGAATCCGGAGAGAATGTGCTGCTTCTGTAAATAGCATGCCAGGTGCATGCTGGTGTCCAATCTGGGACGGCGTGCCAAACTTTCCAATGTTTTTTCTTTGGAACTTGGAAGCCAACGGGACATTACAAATCTGCTCTCGTATGTGAACGTTACATTAAAGGAATTATGTTTTAATCATGAGAGCTTCTTCATAAGATGCCCATGGTAATCAAGTGTGACGTGCTGGCAACTTCCTGCTCCAGCTCATACACAAATCCCAAAGGATCCTGTACTTGTCCTCTTGAAGGTCGTAGCTTCCTTGCATCGAGTCGATGGGCTCTGAAGCCTAGGCTCCAACGCTGGACCTGTGACAGTATTGGAGATGGAGAACTGCTGGAGAGGGCTCTGCCCTCAGATCCGAAGGTAAGTCTCGTGTTAACCTCTTAGTCAAAGTCAGTGAGTTCAACGTGACTCATGCCGCTGATTTGAGCACGTTTCCTTGGACTACAGGGCGTGATGGAAACCAGGAGATCACCTCAGGTCTTTCGTTCTCGTTGTCGGGCGTCAGCAACGAACAGCAGCACTTTACAGCCTGATGTACAGACTGAATCTGAGGATAACATGTACGTCTGGACGCTATCGCAAAGATTTAATACACCACCCATGGCTACACGTCATGCCTGCATTTTTCAACGGCACATAGTAAGGAATCAGTCTCTATGCCAACAAACAGGCATTTTATGGGAGTTCCTTATGTCCACCCAGGCATGGACGTGGCAAGGTGGTCGTAGTGGGAGCAGGACCAGCTGGAACTTTGGCGGCAATATACCTGGCACGGCAGAACTACAATGTGGAGGTGAGATGTTGTTGCTTAGAGAGCTGCACTGGCTAACAAGTCTGAGTAGCACAGCAGTGGGGCTTCAACTGGTGTGTGCACCCATCAGGTGTATGAGCAGCGAGCAAAGCCTGACCCGGTAAATCGCAACCTGGACCGCTCCTACCACCTTGCCATGTCCCATAGAGGAATGGGCGCTGTAGAAAAGGTAGGGACACAAGCCATGCAATACGCCTCGCTGTTGCCATTCATTGCTTGAGCAGCATGTTGACCCGGCAACAGACTTCAGATCGCATGGCATCAAAGTTATTTGCATGCAAGGTGGGTGTGGACATGAGTCGCTTCCGAGAGTTTCCCTATCGGGGCAGCCTGCTGCAGCTTCAGAACGGCGCAGTGCAGGAGGTTTTCCACGAGCCCATCAGCGCCAAGGTGATGCTCCTGAAGCCAGGACCGCCGCCATTACATTCCAGTAGTTCGCATTCATCTAACTGACCACTTTTATTGGCAATGTAAGAAGGGTGAATCACTTGACAGGTGCTGGTAGAGCGCATGGAGCTGGTGCTGCACATTGTGAACGAGGCAGCTCGCCTGGTGCCCTCAGGCCGCATCACCTTCCACTGGTCACATGCCTGCAAGGTATAACTTGGCCCCGCTGATCTCTGGTATCATGTTTTGAAGTCTCGAATTGCAATGCCTGTTAACCGGGCGTGCATATGTACAGCACATTACACTAAATACTTGCTGTGCATCATGTCACTGCTGGGGTGTAATTGCAGGAGGTGAATGTGAAGGGTCAGCAAGCAATCTTTACAGATGAATCCGGGAATGCAGTGCATGTGGACTACGACCTGCTTGTGGGTGCAGACGGGGTGAACAGCAAAGTCAGGTAAGCACTGAATTGAATTGATGGCGTACTTGAAATCCATCCCGCAGTCCATTTGTATAGAACTTCTGACGCAGATCTCATGCCTCCCCTGTGGTGCTGCAGGGCAGAGCTGCAAAGACAGATCGCTGGTTTCCGGCAGGAATGGTTCGGGAAAATGCACCGCATCGACAAGTTCTTTCACCGCGTCAAACCCCCAGCAGGCACCCATCTAGACACCCACAGAGGTGTGTTGTGCATGAAACATAACAATACAGCAGTTTCACAATTATTGCTGTTTCTTAAGTATTAAGAGGGCCAGCTATTGAGAGCCTCCTGATGCAGGGGAATTGGATGATTCAGCCACTGTCCTGCGGTTTTACTACATTGACAGCCCTCCGCCGCTCTCCGTTGGCCTCTTCTTCATCCATAACCATGCAGATGGCAGCTACTCAGGTGGGAGGATGCACCCGTACCCCCTTTGCACGTACACACGACGCCGGATGCCACTGAAAATGTATCTTGCAAGACCTTCCTCTGCTCAGGAAGCTGCTTGTGTGCAGGCGGCATCTCTTTCACACGGGCGGACTACACGGATGAGGGCAGTGGCGGCAGCCTCAAGACAGCAGAGGACTTTGAGGCGGCGATGCGCGGCTTGACCATGTACCCAGAGGTGCGGCCATGCTTGAGCTTGCTGCACATTCCCTGCTGCAATCAGCATGAGGGTGTTCACAAGTGGATGCCCTGAGGATCACCAGACAGGGAGCAGTGGCGTGCATTCCTCTGGACCCTAAGGCCTCAGATGACCTATTATGTGGGGCACCCGATTACATGACTTTCCGTGACATGGCCTGGGCCGGCATGCATGCATGCATGCTGCACTCAGTGACGCTACGGCTTGCGGACTCACCAACAGGATCTCGGCTGTGGGGCAGGCGATGAGGCGGGAGATGGCGGGTCAGTTTGCGGAGCGGCCGTGGTACACGAGCGGGAGCACGCTGGTGCTGTCGCGGCTGACGGCGCCCCGCGCCGTGCTGCTGGGTGACGCCGCGCACGCCGTCTCCGCCGCCTTCGGCCAGGGTGTCAACTCCGCGCTCGAGGCGCGCCTCCGTCCCTCCCCTGCCACATGGTCCTTCTCCCACGCGCTCATCATGCGCCGGGAGGACCTGCTAATGTCTGGCAGTGTGCAGAGAGACAATGCAACTGCAAGAATGATCGGCACTGCACCAGTTGGGTGCAGTAATTGCCCCATCTCTTTCATGTCACTGTGTGACAGCGGGTCTTCAGATGCCAGCTGCAGTGCCAATTACAGTAGCGGAATGCTCAGCTGCTCTGGCTTGCCAAAGATCACATGGAGGATTCAGAGAGAACAAGGGAGTATTGGAAATTAGGGAAGGTGGGCGGAGCATGAGGCCATGATTTGGGCGGTGTGCAGGATTGTGCGGTGCTGGGTGACATTGTGTCGGCGGCCCCGGATGATTTGGACGGCGCCCTAGAACGCTATGAGAGGCAGCGCAAGCCAGACGCGCACGCACTGGCCACCATGGACCACCAGGTGCGTCAGCATTCGCCACCTGTTTGCGCAATAGCTGTGATCATTGATAATGAAGGGAGGTCTTGAGCAGGCATGATGTGCCTCTATACAGGCGGAGGCGTTTGCAGGCTTCAGGGGGAAGTGGAATTTGAGCTACTGGATCTTCCAGACACACCTTGCAGTGAACGGGTGGCTCCACCGCACGTGGCCGCAGCACTTTGGCGACCCAAACCTTGTCCCCATGATGACAATTCAGCGCTCGCCCTATTCTGCCATTTACAACCGCATCAAGCGACCCTTCTTCATCATCTTGATCTCTGTCCTGGTGGCTCTGCTGTCCATTGCCACCAAGCTGGTTCGCGTGCTGGCAGCCCGATAGAGGGAAGATATAGCACAGAGGAAAGATCTCATGCCCTGAGGATTGCAGCTGTACTGTGTGCTTTAAAGGATTGTCGTAGAGTAGATGGATTGTACTGGTTGTTCTTGGGAAAAAACTTGGCATGCATGAGACTTTGTATTTTTGTACCAATGAATATGAGTAAGACTGGTTGCTTGTGCATATAAAGGAATGTTGTGCATTGTGACTTGACTTGCCTCTTTGTATGATCAATGAAACTAGACAGCCAAGACAACCTTAGGGCAGGTGGGAATTGAAAGATGAGCCGAGAAATTAGCAGCGCTAGCGCTATGCATTTTGTAAACAATGAGCAATACTTTATACACTGGCAAGATATACCCGCCTGCATGACTATGATTCCAAGCACCTCAACTGTTCACATCCGTTCACAGACGCTTGCCCTTGATGATTTGCTTGCTGAATGCTGCCGTACAATACAATATATCAAAAATCAATGACTGATATCACAACTTCTCCAGAACTCTGAGCTTGGCAGAGCGACTGCGAGGATTGGAGGCAGCCTCCTGTTCCTGGGCCAGCAGAGGCCGCTTGGTGATGATCCGCGCAACTGCTGGCCGCACATCACTGGCACCAGACATGCTGTCCAGCTGCCACCTGGTCCCGTGCTGCTCATCCTCCGGAGTGGCCCTCCCAGCCGCTCTCAAAAACGCCCACTTCACCGCCCTGTCCTCCAATGAGTGGAAAGAGATGATCGCTAGGCGCCCCCCTGGCTCCAGCGCTTCAATTGCATCCGGGATGGCCGCCTCCAAAGCGCCTAGCTCGTCGTTCACAGCAATTCGCAAGGCCTGCATGCAATTGCACAGCTATAGCTCAGGTGGCCTGACTCAGACTGGCATGTGGGATGAGCGGACTAAGTCTGCATAGTGGGATGAGCGAGCCGCCTAGATTTCCTGGAAGGTACATCGGGCGCCTCATGACCCATGCGTGCCATGCAGTATCCTGCACAGCCCAGAGTCAGCGCACCTGAAACACACGTGTGGCTGGGTGTATTTGTTTGCCGCCAGACTGCCGCCGCCCTGTCCCCCTGCTCCTCCCCTGGAAGCCGATCGCTGCTGCCAGCTGCAGTGTCGTCCGTATTGGCTTCTCCTCCCGCACCTACAGGCACACCATGCAAAGGTTAATCACCTTACCACCAAATTTTGGAGGTTACTTTGGTCATGAGAAGCACATTGTGGCTTGTCATTGGGCAGGGACCCAGAGATTGCTGGGGCAGGTCACCTCGACAATTTTGTGTGCGATGTGGCGCCAGGCGCGCTCCTCGCCATACTCTCTGAAGATGCGCCCCAGGGCCGCCTCGGACCAGCAGTTGACGATCTCCTCAGCGCTGCTGACCGCTGAGGGGCCCATGCGCATGTCCAACGGCCCATCCTGGGCGAAGCTGAAGCCCCGCTCTGCAGTGTCCACCTGTGCATAAATTCATGCTGTGAAGCATGAAGGCTGGGAAGCCTGATGGCTGGCTTTTTGAAATCAAAATAAGTGCTGTGCAGGCTTGACATCAAGTCTGATCTCTTCTTTTCGAGCATGGGCGACATGCGGGCATATCAGAGAGACAAGTCGGTCACATTGGTGGGCCATCTTGCCTGCATGGAAGACATCCCAAGATCTAACAAGATGCCGCTGACGGCGCCAACCGCTTCTCCCCCTTCCACATCTCTCAGGTGCTGGCTGATCCCCCTGAAGTCTCCCTGTACAGAATGAACATGTGGCCAAGCGTAGGTGCACGATTAAAGGTGAGACTCTCACCGTGAGAGGGCAACATGAGCCGTCACTTAACGCACCAGCACTTGCTGGAGCTTGACACCACTGTTTGCACCCACTTTTGCCTGCTCCAAGCGCTTTTGCGCGATTGCATGGGCGATAGGGTCTTTGTCGATGCCAATCAGCAGCTGCATGTCTGGGTGCAGGGACAGGACAGCTGCTGAATGACCTCCAGCTCCTAGCGTGCCATCCACAAAAGTGCGCATGGGCCTTCCCCGAAATGCAAGCAGCACCTGCAGGGAAGCTATTTGCCTGAGATTTATATCCAGGATTGCACGGGCTGGAAGGGAGCTGGATTCAGTAATGGTGCCATCAAGTCATTTGGAAGGACAGACCTCATCAAGAAGGACAGGGACGTGTGGCACTTCATCATCCGTATCGCTTGTCGAAGCTCCATTCTGACTGTTCTGTCGATCATCGAGTGCTTGATGGTCGGATACCGGTAGTGATCTAGCGGCACCAGAGTCTGCAATATCACTGGCTGCGTGGTGGCGACATCTTGAATGTTGAGTGAATCGTTTCAACAAAGGTGCACACAAACGAGATTGTGGATGTAATTCTCGCTGTCCTGTGCCTCGCTTGAAGGAGCTGCAACAGATTGAAGGGATCTGGGTGTGCAGGGCTAAAGCACTCTGAACGCAATGTCCAAGCCTCATAAGACCGGCTAGGGGCTTGACACGAATACTCAGAGCACGAGAACGTTCGAAATCAGCCGTGAAGCGATCAGGATCGAAGTAATGAAGCCCAACGTGCATGTGCCACCATGTGCAATCACATGCCATTCTGAGGAAGGACAGCTGCAGCTTTTCAAGCTGTTACTGTCTGCACATTGCCATGGGGATCAAGCACATTGGCAAACCTCACAAAGCACTACCAGTCACACAGTGGTAATTGGAGCATCAACAGCTGCCGGACCTGTCGGCCACGGCGGCTCAGAAGGCTTCCATGATGGTTCAGTCGTTGACCATATATATGATGACTACACCAGGAATGCATGTCCTCGCAGCCTTCAACAATCAAGAGCTGCCACCATCATCATGCAAGGCATGCTCAAACAATACACTTGCTTACACTGAGCTCTCTCTCACACACAAAATGGGCCGACCATGATGATGAATTGTAAAAGTATCATGCACCGTGGGGTGACCATGTTGGGAGATATTCACTGCTTCACAAAGAAGGCCTTCACGTAATACTGGTAAGTTTGCTTGTAGTAATACACCTATCTGCCGGCCAATTCCACGCTCCTTATGACGAGCCATTCGTGCTGTTGCCCTTGGATGGTGGAGCGTCCGGCACCTGCCAAACATCTTCAAACCTCAAGCGCTATAACAATACGGTATACAAGCGTTTTGAATATATTTCCTGCAGTGGTAAAGGATGGACACGAGCAATGAGGTTGCGAAAGCAGGCCCGGACATGCACCTTGGGGGAGTCCTCCTTGGTCTGTGTGGTTGTGGGCGCCCTGGACTGCAAGTCACCACCACCCTGCTGCCTCTCTGAGAGCCGGGAAGCCTTCTTTGCCGCCTCCTGCGCCTTCAGGGCCCTGGCATGTGCACACAGAGAACCGATGAGGCCCTTCCTCGACAGCACACGCAGACAAACACCAAAGGAGAGTATAACTGAGCGGCATGTTCGAGCGCAAATACAAGATAAATCACACGGCTAGGCAGAGGGTCACATGAACTTCTCGCCCTTCTTCTTGCCGCGGCTGCCCTGCTTGGGGGCCTCGCTCCTGGCAGCAGGCTGCTCAGGAGTCACGTCAATCACATCGCCGCTGCTTGAGGCCCTGGGAGACCGGCGCGCATTCAGGTCCTTTCCTGCGCGCAACAAAGCCCTATGCGCTTACACCCACACAGTGCCCATGCTGCTGGACCTGCTACTGGGACAGTTCCTGTTTGCCAGTCTGTCTCCCAGGTCCTGCGGTCAAGGACTGGGCTGCAATTGCTAGCATGAAAACTTTTGCAGGCCTCAAGAGATATGGCTGTAAGACGCAGTGTGGGTTGTGTGAGCTGAGGTTGTCGGCAGCCGCACACATGCGGCGTGGCTGCGCGTGCTGACCCAGCAGTCACTCTTGCAAACGCGTATACCGCGCACGAGGGGCTTGCTCTGTCGTGAGCGGTAATATTATTTGCACGCTACGGCGCAGATGCAGCTAAGGAGAAGGGACACCCAGTCTCACCTGTGGGCCGCAGGTCCTCTTCACTACTCCTCGCCTTGACGACGGTGCCTGTGCCTGCAGAAGCCAGGGCCGGCGGCTGTATGGTCTTCTTGAGCCATAACTGCAGCAGCAATAAATAAATCTTGATGGCCGGCCCTTATGCTTGCCAGAGTCACCGCTGCGCAGGTGCAACAAAGATGCAATGACATGCTCCGCGGCAAACAGCTAAAGGACAGAAAAAGCACACCTGCTGCGCTGTGCTGAGGACATTGTTGATGAACCAGTAGATGGTCAGACCAGATGGGACGTTGAGGGAAAACCAGCCTGCACATATGCGCAGCGCGCCGTCAGCAAATCATAGCACAATGTAGCAACACTGTGAACTTCCCAGATATATGTGGAGAGGGAGTTCAAATACCCACCGATCATGAGGGGCAAGAATTTGAGGATCCACTGTGCTGACTGCTGGGAGGGATCCTCAGACGGCGGGCTGATGATCTTTTGTGACACGTACTGCGACACGATCAGCAGCACTGGCAGGACGAGGTAGGCCGAGGCATCGTGCCACCCAATGGGAGGTGCTCCATTCACCAGAGGGAAGAGCCAGCTTCCTGCGCCCTGGCAAATTGCAGGATATTCTCAGTGAGACATCGATTGTCCCGCCTTGGTCACAGCGGACCCTTCAGGTGAGAGATGTAAAAGGAAATGTCCCGGGCCTAAGGTTGTTCATGTGCGGATGGGCAGCCACACTGCACCGTAGGATGGCCACAGGTGGCGTTCTATCTAGCAAAGACCTTCAAATACCCCAGCGCGAGAACTGAGAACTCGCCCTGGGGCCCTGGCTCTGCAATCTTAATATATCAGCTTGTCAACAAGGACTTCCACTTCAGATAGACAGCGTGGAAAGCCTTGCTCACCGCTTTCTGCGCGGCAAGGGTGGTGGGCCCAGCAAGGGAAGGGATCCAAAAGAAGCCCTCTGAGAGGAGCCCCTCATCTGCCACATTGGAGAGCGCTCTGTAGAGCCCAATCCAGACTGGCAGTGTGATGAGCGTGGGCAGGCAGCCAGCCAGAGGGTTGACCTTGGCTTCTTGGTACAGCTTTGCAACCTCGATCTGGAACCCCGCACACAATTAGGCTTCTGTTTGCTCAGGCATGTGTTCACATGCCAAGAGCGCGAACAACAGCTCGGATCGAAATCAATGCTGTCTCAAATCACCTGTGCCTCCTGTGGGTCCCTGCCCTTGTACTTCTCCTGGATTTCCTTCACCCGCGGCTGCAGCGCCTGAATGGCCACTGTGCTCTCCACCTGGCACATCACATTAACTCAGTTCATTAAATTTAAGGACCGACGCTCAGAGAGAGGAGCATGCATTTGAGGGACACTCTCAGTGAGGGAGAGGGTCTTACCTGTTTCTTTGAGAGCGGGAAGGTCAAAGCCTTAACGAAGATTGTCAAAAGAATGATGGAGAATCCATAAGAATAAGGCACATGCAGCTTGTCCAGCCCAGTGTCCAGGACCTGTACCAGAAGTTGTCATGCTCAGGATGCTTCCAGATACAGCACAAGCGTCCTCCATTATATTCAAGCGCTGCTTTGAGAGAAAGCAGGAGACAGAGACGGCTACCTTCAAAACGGTCTCAAAAGGCCCTGTGAAGAAGCCAAACCATCCATTGTCCCGCTGCACCACTTCTGCAGCTGCATCTGTGGCTGATTGCACAGCTGTAGCTGAGGATACGATCGCATCTGCAGCCTTATCACCCACCGCTTGTGCTGCAGAGGATGCAGCTGTGTCTGCTAGTGTCATGAGTGACACTGTCAGCTTGGCCGCAAGCTGGTCCAGAGCTGAAGGCGCTCTGCAGGAATGAAACAAAGATCAAAGACATGGCTCTGGGGTGACTGAAAGGTGCTGCTCAGGATTAAGCATGGTAGCACACAGGTTCAGGCCAGGATGTTCACCCAGCAGCTGCCCCGCTCATAGCCTCAGCAGCATGCTGCAGTGGGCCCTCAAATCCATGGAGGGCAGACTGCACGCCCACTGGATGCCTGCATCTTCTGTTGGGCAAAGATACAAATCTGCTGTGTGATCCTGCACAGGTTGTGCACAGTCAGCACAGATAGAAACCATGCACTTCATGAGGAACCAAGAAATCGAGAGAAAACTGTCCTTTGTGTCGTACCAGAACGATTTTGACATACATGCCGACATCTCGCAAGCACAACGCCAGCACAGTACAAGCAAAGCAACAGTCCTGCGGATGCCAGCACATGCCTAAACCTCAAAGCAAGGTAGATATCAGACTTGAGTACCTGATGACTTTAATAAGCTTGAGGAAAGTGGCCTGAGGAACTCCGTATTCCTGGATGACCACACCAAAGTTGTCAGAATTCTGTGCAGCCTTGCCGACACGCACCAAAGAGGAAACTAAGCACAGACAAGAATCACAATTCCCGGTGGCTTGTAGTGGTAGCTGATTAAAAGGCTACAATACACAGACCAGACGGCAGAGCGCGTACGGATCGCAGTTGTGACAGGACAGCTCACCTCAAGGATTGAGGCCCGCAGGTGCACGAGATAGCCATCAGAAAGTCAACTCTTACGTTGAATGTTTTGTGCAATAAACAGAATTAAACTGATCGCGACCTGGCGCAGACTCATGCGCTTTGAGCAAAAGATGAAATAGCATTCGGCTGCTTTGCCGGCAAGTGTTGCCCCAAAGTACTGGAGCGATTGGGTGACTGGATGTGGATGAGGCAGCAGTGTGGACGCAGCATTTCATACATTGGCCGAATTTCCGCCTTTGTCGGTATTTCAACATATAAATTATGCTGGAATGCGTGCGTACTACTTGTTAGAAATACTCCTTCAAGTTTTTATGTTGTCATCGCACTCGCATATTTACTATCAGTGATCAAATAAGAATCTAATGCAGCGCTCTATGAATAATTTAAATACCAGTATACCATCAATATCAGGCAGATTCGAGGGTCCACACCGGCTGCACCAAAGTTGGACAGCACTGAAAGGCAAAGCAATATTTCAGCACAAGTCTCACACACGAGCAAGGTACGACTGATGAAGAGCCCTTCATTGACACCCAGTACTTTCAAGATATTTGTAGGTCCAACATGCAAAAGGGCTGACCGCTGAATGGGTATGTGCAGGCCATCGGATCGCCAGTTTTTTGTCATATCAGCAGCATCCCAGCGATCGTCTTTGACATTCAGGCAGAGATGGCTCTCGGCACAGCATGATATAAATGAGAAAGTTGGGCAGCTGCGGTCATGGTTCCTGTGAGTTTCCTTTACGCTTCCTGGGGCTAGCTGTGGCCCACAGAGCTCAACCTTGGACACTTGTGAAATGTGGCTGAGCTTCATATTGCCAGGCTTATTTGGTTAGAAGGACATACTATGTAGGGAACCCTTGACATGTGTGCATGCAGGTCATTGCCACCAATCGTTGCGGTGCTGAACATCATTGCCATGATCCGGCAGTTCATGGATCCATATGTGCAAAAATATCAAGCAATCACAGACAACATTGACGCATGGTGGGGAGTGAGGAAAGAAAGGTACCTCCACTCCCTCCTTGGACTCCTTGTGAATGACTTCAATGTCTTGCTTCTCCATGGAACTGCCAGGCGCTGGGTAACAAAAGTGCATGCTACTTTGTGCAGGTACCGTGAGTTCATTGGGGAGGAGACAAAGAGGAAATGGCAATGGCAGCGGCGCAATGAGGAAGAAGCCAAATTCTGGGCGGGCATCGTGCAGGGCATCGTAGGTCAGTACTGCCCATTTGCCTGTAGATTGAGGGCTTTACATGTACCAACATGTACTGGCTGAGCTTGGCAGTCAAATGAGACATTCGACCTTCTGGGGCATGACATTGGCTTTTGCGATGCAGGCATTCTGGTCACGATCTTGTGGGAAACCATCACCCCTGTCAGCTTTGTCATCGCTGTGCTGCCGCCGCTGTGGGTGGCCTGGGCGCTCAATGGCAACATCTTCAAGTCCCCCATTTTCTACACGCTGCTTCTGATGTTCCCCCTCAAATTCCCTATTGGCTATCCCATCCGATGGATCTAGAGACTCCTGAGTAGAGATGCAAGCCCTCCTATTGAGTGAGTGGGGGTATGTTGCATAGCTGTCACCTTGGTATGTCTTATACAGTCTGTTTGGCTTTCCCTGGGCAGTGAAAGGAATGCTGTTGGTACTGGCGGCCTCACTAGCTCCTCTGAGTTTTGTAAGCCATTGCATCTGTCATCTTTTTTTACTCGCAATGCTTGATGAGTCTCATGAGGTGATTATATGGCTGTTCCTCTGAGCAGATGCCGGTCCAAGAAAGCATCAATCTGTGCATCCAGACCATGGGAGACAGAATGGCCCAGACCCTCCTCAAAGTACACTTGGAAGTGATTCAGAGCCCCTGCTGCTTCATAAGCATCTCTGGTCTGCTGGACGGCTTCCTCTAGGCCCTTGATAGGGCATCTTGGATCAAGCTCGCCATTGGCTATCAGAAACGGTCGAGGAGCTAGGCAGGGCAGCGAGTGCGGCGCATCAAACCCCTGGCAAGACAACACTTGCATTAGATCCGAGTCATTGTGCGTCAGAAGAATGCACAAAGTGGAAGAATGCACAAGAGAAGGCATGGCCTCAGAAAAGCAGATTCAAGTATAGGCTCACCTCCAGCAAACCAGGCATGATGCGATTCCACACAGTCCTCACAACTTCGGCGTCCACAGCCGGCTTTCCCAAGTCAGAAGCAGCCGCAGCAAATACACGGGGGATGGTGCCGACGCGCGCATGCCAGCTGTCATTCTCAACAGCCCATCCGAAGTTCTGCCAAGTGCACAGAGAAGTGATGTATTTCACCACATGCAGCGTTAACAATTCTGCTGACCTCCAAATATGTGAATAGAGAGCAATGTCACCAGGTCAATTATTCTGCCACGAGCCCCTTCTCTGTGTTCTCTTTTGGGTGTGCTAGTGCCTCGCACCTGCACACCGATCATTGGCGCAGCCACAGCGATTCGTTCATCCAGGGCGGCAGTGAGCCAGGAGTGCATGCCCCCCAAGCTGATCCCAGTCATTCCGATCCTGCTGCTGTCTGTGTCGGGTCGCGTCTCCAGGTAATCCAGCAGAATGGTCAAGTCCCATACATTGTCCAGCAGAAATGGCCGCTCCTTCCCATCCCTCCATGCCCTGCAAGCAACCCACTGGTGTGAATTTCATTTCATTTGAAGTGAAGGGAGTTAGGACTGCATCTCCACAGTCTCTTGTTTTGGCGCCTGGGGCTGACCTTCACTCCTGCCTGTCTGTAGGTGTGCCCCAACCCTCAACTAGCCATATTTTTGTGCACGTATCCATTAAGGTCATTTAGTGCTCCTGGGCCAGGGGATCATTGTATTGTCGCTGCATAATGTGCACTTGCGCAGCAGCCCTTCCTCTTATCTCCCTGGCGCTCGTACTGCGTTGATGTCTGCATACCTCATTCGCTAATTCAAGTTCAATTTCACAAGTACTACTGCTAACAAGTCCTCAAAGTCCCTGGTGATGCAGCTGCCGCGCTCAGAATGAAAAGGTCGGAATGTCCTCTTGTCACTACATCGCGCACCTCACCAGGGCGTCCTCATAGCAGTGGCGACCGGCTTGGCCGGGCAAACAGCGGCGACCGTGATAGCGGCAGTCGATGGCTGCTGTTAGGTAGCCGCGCTGTGCTGCCAGCTCCATCCTGCCATGCATTTGCTCCAAGTTGCCTCCTGCCATGCAGCAATATGTCATCCATGCCAAAGTACATCTGAAGTTTGTACAGTGCTAACCAGGGCTGGTCAGCATGGTCAGGATGTGTTAGAAGGGAATGATCTGGTCATGCAACATATTGAGCAGTGCCAGGTGTGCAATAGTTGGGGGAGCATGTGCCCATACCTGTGGCATGCAGATAAATAATGACGGGAAGTCGGCTCGAAGCAGACACCGGTTTGATGATGCGCAACGGGACCCATGCCTGTGAGCTTTCCGCATCTTCTGACCTGTACTCGAGCTCCTCCACGTGATACTCTGAGTCAACACAGCCACATCTGTCAGCACTGGCGAGGGATTGCTTGATTTGGTCTGAAGTATTCTGTCATTAGAGACAACGATAGGTCGTTCACCTTGAGAAGAGGGCACAGAAAAATTGTCGTCATCCCGAATCGGGAACGTTGCATTACTTTGAGGGATTCTATCCTCTTGGGGGCTCTTTGCCTTTCTCACCTGGTCCCACAGCTAGAATGTGAGTACTCTTTCTTGGCAAATTTAGAGGTGATGAAAAGCGTGAAGCAGGAGCAGCAAAGGCTTGGAAAACTTGAGCCCACCTGCAACGCTGGTTTTATGCGCCCACGAGACACTGCTTCGTGCAGGATCGTACGCATGCGCTGCTGCCTCGTGAGCAGATGTGCTGCAGGCATGACTCGATCCTGTCGATGACGTTGACTGTTCCTGGCCACAAATAGACAAAGAGAACACCTTTTCTGAAGTTAACGGCTGGGTCTTCGAGTGGATATCTATAAGTAAACCGGTCCAAGAAACAAATTTGTACTTTTCTACAGGACTAAAACGTGGAGATCGTTTGTGAAAAGAATTGAAGAGAGATCTCTTTAATTCTCTTGAACCAATTCAAACACGATATCAGTGTACCAAATGACACATCGAAGGCCAGATCTGTCTTAAGTTGCTCCAGGATCTGTCACTCACACAACAGGGGTCTTCAGATCCCTGTGAACATGAAACCCTCACGAGATATATATATATATATATCGATCGTTCGCGCAATTTCCATCAATGTGAACAGCAATGCTTCAATCATTGTTGTTGCAAGCGGCAAGGCACAGACATGATGAAATCAAGCATCGATGAGCTCGCAATGCGAGCGATGATTATTATATAGTTTTCAAACTGACTTGTCTGCTGCAGCCCTGGTAATACTGTACAGTGATTCGCAATAGTTGGTGTTGTGGGGCCATCAGCCGCCATTGATTAGTTTTAGCCAAATATGAGGGGCAACCCGATGATTACAAAAACTGAACGAGGGGGTATTGGATGTATGAGGGCCAACGTTGGTGGTCTCACAACCCACAAGTCTGTTTCAATAGTTGCCCTCTTGTTCGTCAGTGTGCTCTTCTCCTGCCAGCTTATCACCAGGTGGTGAGCGGCGTTCACCAGTGAAGAGATTTAAAAGGCCGATCTGAGCCCTTACAGGCGGTAGCAGAACCTGCTACTTTTGATGATTCCAATCTGAGAAGGCGAAAGTCTGAGGTGGAGGGGGTAGAGTACTTTGCATGAATGAGGTGCAGGCGACTATTGAGAAATGGCCGATGATGACCAGATTGATCTCCCTAGCAGAATCTTCTGCTCTGAGGGTTCTTACACTTGATCTGAGGGCCTTTTACAATTCATTACCTAGAAAAATTACAATTCCATTGACAACCTGGAAAAGTTTCCTGCCTTAATCAGCCTGTAATGTTATCATTCGGTTCTGTTGCCTGCTTGGCAGCCTTTGCTCGTGCCCTTTTCTTCTCCCTCTTGATCTTCTCTTCTGCTCTGTGCTCAGCATCATCCTTGTGTTGCTGCTTCTGGCGCAGCTTCTTGGCCCTTTTCCTTGCTCTTCTCTCTTCCTCTGAAAGCCCCGCCTCCTCGTTGGATCTGTGCCTATCCAGATTTTCACTGCCCTCCCCAGATCCAGTAGCTATCACACGGTCACCTACAGGTTGCTCTGAAGGTTTGCTGCTTGGGCCGTCTCGACGCTCCTCATGTTTCTGCTTCCCTGCAGCCTTCTTCCGCTTGGCAGGAGCCAGAGAGCTGACTGCTTTGAAAGCTCGCAGCACCCTTGTGACTGTGCCCACAGGACGCCTGTCATCCAAGCCGCTGCCACTGCTCTCAGGCAATGCAATGTTCTTTTGTGCGGCCAGCGCCGCCGACGCTGCATGCTGCAGGATGGACTCTCCGTCCACAGCTGCAGCCTCTGCCTTTCTCAACAGCTGCGCCAAATTGCAAGAGACATCTTATGATCTGCAGGATCCTTTTTATTGACTTTCAGGACTCCAGTGGCGGCCACAGCAACTGGGAGACTAGGACCATGTACTTTTAATGCATTACAAGGATTTGGCACAAGCATCTTCACCTCCGTCTCATCCTCATCATTGACTGGTGGCCTGCCATGGCCAATTCGTTGAAGAGGTGCCTTGTGCTGCTGGGGCTGCAGCTTGCGATTGATATCTTGTGCCTTGAACTTTGCCGTTCGGGGAGTCGTTTTGAAGAGCTGGACCTTGCTGCTGCAGCACATTGATCAAAATACACTGGGACAGAGCAGAACAAGCATCCATTGACAAGGCTATATAGCGCTGAGTTGCACACCTGTCTTCATCCTCGGCGGGAGTGGGAGTGTATTGCTGGACAGCAGAAGTACCCAACTTCTGCTCCAAAGCGCTGTCAAGCCGCTGCTCTAAGGCTTTCCGGAGCTGTCACATTTGATAGCAGCAATTCAGAAACAAAAAGACATGATAGAGTGTGGATATTTCACATGGAGCAGGCATTTGGGGAGCAAAGGGAAGCACTGCAAGGAGGCAAGGACCTCACCGTTTGCTGGAAATGCTCTGGCAAAGACTCTTCCCCTTCCTCTGCAGTATTTGTGGCTTTTGTACTTCTTCCTTGTCTTCCTCCATCAATCTGGGGTGCCATAATGGTATCAGCTTGTTTCTAGTACACGGGTCGATCTGCCTTGCTATATTACAGAATCGAGACGTCTTGTCCATATCTATTTATGTTTGATGGTGATGCTGGACCTTCGAGGATTTGTGCCCAAGTTTCTTCGTTAGATCTTCAAAGCTGACAGCGACAGCTTTGAATGCTGCAAGGTCTTCCTCGTCTGATGATGTTTCGAATTGACGGTGGTTGATGCCCATCTTGTACGATAATGAAACAAATTCCGATGGATCATCTGTTCATGTGAGAGGCATTGATGGGCCCTACAGTGCGACTCTTGTACCAAACTGACTCGATTCAACCAGCCTTGTCCTGAGACACCTTTCCCGAGATTCAAAGCTGAGCGGAACGAGGGAACCTATCAGACATCAATTATTGCCAAGGAGTTTGACAAAGAGGAGGGCCGGGGGGCAAATGATTCGGAGGGAACCTGGAGATAGTCAAGGTAAGCAAGAAAACGGTGTTCCCTAATCCCCCCAAATAAGAGAAGAGAGATGCAAGAACATACAAGGTAGTGCGAGCGCCAAATGCAACTGGACAAGTGATAAAATTTGCACAATTTTATAAAATAGTGAGGAGCAAAACAGGTGAAGGAGCTTGCTGGGAAGGGACCCCTGGAGTTGCCTGGTCTGGCCCTTCAGAGGTATGGATGAAGGAATAAATTTACAAGAACCCAGGCTGAAAAGCTCAGGATGATGGTGCATGACAAAAAGGTGCTGAGGTAGCTGCTGTTGCTGAGAGGCCCAGACAGATTTTACAAGCTCTAGCCAGTTGGCTACAGACTAGCCTAGCAGGGCCCGGGCCTGCATGCACACGGCCTGGCTCGGCTGCCAACATGCAACGTTCATCTCAACTTTGCAACCCATTGCTCGCTGCAGTAACATGAATCATTATCAAATAGTAATTCTACACACGGTGCCGTGCAGTCATATCAGTGCAGGAGTTAAGGACAGCTAGCGGCCATGATGAACTTCTTGAAGAGCACGTGCGCTAGTCAAAATGTCCCACAGCAATAATATATGTGCACTGGCTCAGATGTCATTGATCAGAGATGATCCACCAAAGCAATCGCAACACTCTATACAACCACGACATGTCATGCATATGCTCGGTAGTACAGTATCATGATGATAGCCATGTTGAATCAGCTCAGGACAAAAACCTCATACTAGCCACCGCATGCCTCACATGCATGCCCTGCATCTTCGTGGCAGTCCACAGTGTGCACAATTCATGAAGCTATCTGTAATGACCAACGATGACCCAGGGTAGAGATTACCAGGTAACTGAATCTCATTTAAATTTCATCTCAGATGAGATAATCGTTCGTTCATGTGAAATCCTCACGGATCTGCAGCTTTCAACCAATTTCTTGATAGACTATGTGACCAAAGGCCTGTAATCGCGCATTGCTTGAATGGACTCCTAGCCACCTGTATTTGCAAATGTGAAGAGAGCCTGGGACGCTCATCAGCCAGCCCTCAAAGAACTCTCCAACCCTAAATGTTCTCATCCCAAAGAGGGACTGTACGCTACAAAACAGTTGCGCATGCTCTGCCCAGCTGACACTGAACCCATCATACCTGTTGTCATCACCATGCACCAAGTACCCAGTCCACAGTCCTCTTTCAGCTGTCGCACGGGCACTAAAATTCCCAAAGGGGCCATTTGGCTGGACGTTACATACCTCACAGCCTACTCACGCCTGAGGCACGCTCTGACGCCTACTCTTGAGGGGTCGGGGCTGTCGCACAAGCACTGAATAAATCCCGGAACGTGCCTGGACGCTAAGATATCACCTAATTATACGCCTGAGGCCTGGAACGGTCTATTCAGAGGGCTCGGGGCTGTCGCAGAAGGAGTTGGGGGCGGGCGACGGCTGCGGCGTGGGCGTGTGTAGGAAAACGCGCAGGTGCGGGCAACGGGCGCGCAGGCGGGCAGGCGCGGATGCCGGCACCTCGCTGTGCTGCGCGTCCAGCGTCTCCAGCTCCGCGCAGCTGCAGAACGCGCGCTCCAGCAGCTGCCCCGGCAGCACCCTACGCGCGGCAGATAACCCTCCGTCATGAACTGACTGCTTGTGCCAGAAGTGCGCGACAACGTCCCAGACATCCTGTGACAGTGGCTGTGAGAGAATGGACTTGTCTGCGTTCATGACTACCACAATCAAGAATCGCCGGTTGGAAAATTTTGTAGACCTAGGACCGCCGAGCTACACTCTGGAGGTTGTTATAGGGGAGCGCACTTGCAGGCCTGGACGTAGGCGGTGAGGAGGGCGGGGCAGCGCAGCTCGAGGCAGCGCAGCTCGGCGGTGTTGTTGACGTCGAGCGATGTCAGCGACGGCAGCGCCAGAGCCAGGCTGCGCACGCCCGACAGCCCGAGCCGCAGCGTCTGCAGCCCTGCAAGCACACACCCCCCATGCCAAACTCACTTAACTTACGCCACTTCCTTTGCACTGCCCACCACGTGAACCCCTTTCGGAAAGCCCACCTAATCTACTAAGGCTACTTCAAATCCACCTCAATTCGCATGATGTACAGTCCCCTCACCCTCCAGAGCATCAGTCCTGTATTTGTTGAGATGCTGATGCCCAGGACATGCAGCAAGAGGCTCACTCCTTACGATGCACAGTAAATGGATTCTCCCTCTTGAATTCACTGGGGCAGATCTGAGATGCTGACAGAAAAGGGTGCGCGGCAGACGAGAGACGCTCACCAGAGACGGAGACAGGGACCTGGGTCCAGGCGGTGTCGGAGGAGGAGGGGGGCGAGTACATGTTGGCTGAGAGCAGGCGCTGCTGCGTGTCGGCGTCGGCGGGCGATGCCGGCTGCAGGCCCAGCCAGCAGGAGCGCAGCTTCTTGCAGCCCACCGCCGACAGCGACTGCAGCGCCAACGTCGCCGCCCCCGCCGCGTGCAGCCCGCCCCAAATGTCCTGCGTCGCTCCCGCGCACCCGTTTATTGCCAGCACCTGCGCATTGGTGCACCCCACTCCTGTCACTTACATGTTTTGTGCGACGCCACATTCCTTCCACAGACCCCAGAATGTCGACATGCGCATTGTTAAAAAAAATTCATCAGGCAAGTGCTTACATGTCAACTCATGCATTGGTGAAGAATTTCCCCAGACCGAATTTACTTTTGAAAGTTGCCATGTGACACGTCATTGTCATAATACTGCACGGCCGACGCATTTCAATGGTTAATGCTATATGTGGGCATGCCCTGTTGAAGCACTGTACGAGACAGTTGGACCTTTGGGTGGACAGCTCTGCCAAAGGGTAGGGCATGAGATTACCAGGTTGATGGGCGGCCATACCTGGAGGGTGGAGCCTCTGGAGATGACGTTGGAGAGGACGCTGGTGGAGAGTGAGCAGTAGCTGACGTCCAGCTCCTTCAAGCTGGTCAGCGCGTGCCACCTCTTCGCCGCCTGCACACCACGCCCAGCGCACCTTTTACAGTGTGACCTAGAACTCCCAAAGCTGGGGATAGGTGGTGCTGCCTGATGCTGAAGAGCGCTGACATCAAAGGGACAATGAGAGCTTTGCACAACTGGGAAGGACTCCAAAGCATTCTTATGCATGGCTTCCAGATTGGAGCATGGCAAGAGCTTGGCCAATCTGAGGCTCTGGAGCAAAGACAGCAAAGGGAACGCATACACACCTTGGACTGGGAGGGCCCCGAAGGGGACATGGCGTCGTCGGTGTCCATGCTGGCGGCGTGGCGGCTCTCCACGGGCGGCAGCAGCGCGTTGAGTGCGTCCTCGCGCAAGCACGCGCACGACGACAGCTTCAGCGTCTCCAGCCCCGGGCAGGCCGCAAACACCAGGTCCAGATCCTGCACACCCAATCAATCATCAACATCAAGTTTGTGGCATTAGACAGCCCTTGCTTGGCTTACACACCCCTGCTACGTTGCTTCTGAGTCACCCCACTGCCTGCCCTGCTGACAACCACTTCGCACCACAAAGAGTCTTTCCGTTTCTGTTTGGAAACACCGCCTACTTGATGGTGCGACGTCTGCACAAGGGGCGCTTCTCTCGCCAGAACGAGGAGAAGGGGCCAGAAAGGAGCGGGCTGGGGGAGGCATGCACGGCAAGTAGAGGCGTGTCCACCCCGTGTGCTTGTTCTGCTGGGATTCCAGTGACATCCATTTGCACACTGGCGTCCAGATGAACCAGGAGGCGTGCCTGGATCTCGGTGTAGGAGAGGTCGAGGAGGCGCAGGGTGTGGAGGGTGCCCAGGGCCTCCAGCGCGGCGCCGTCTAGGTGGGAGCAGACAGAGAGCACGAGGGTGTGCAGCGGCGGCGCGCTCTTGACCACCCAGGCCAGCGCGCTGCGTCCCAGGCGCCCGCAGAAGGTCGCGTCCAGGCACTCCAGCGCCGGACAGTCCAGCACCAGCGACGACAGCATCCCACAGCCCCTGCCACAGCCATGAGCGATGTCAGGTCTTGTCACACCTTCTTCATCCTGCTAAGATTGATCCCTGGAGTAGGACATCCACCGACATCCCAAAACACACAATTGACCATGCCACAACGACCAGGTTCCCAAGAAAACTGCTGGAATGGAAGATGCAATACGAAATCTGGGTGGATGGCTTTCCTTGGTGTGAAGACCAGAAAAGTTCGCCGGAACTTGACTATACATCCTCTTTTGGACAAAGGAGGGTTTAGCAAAAAGTTCTGCATTTGACAGTGATCACAAATGACTGTATGAGTGGGCCACTAACACGTGGGGAGCGCGGCGCACTTGAGGTCAAGGGTGCGCAGGACGGGGGCGTTGAGGGCGAGGGAGGTCAGGTGCGGGCAGGTGCCCAGCGACAGGCTGGTCATGCCGATGGCTTGCAGGTCGATGCTCAGCAGGTCGTTGCACTCCTCCAGCTGCCGTGCACACCACACCCACCTCAGCAATTGTAGAAACGTCAATTCTCAATTCCCACAGTAAAGGGCCCCACAAAGGTCCTTGCAGGACCAAGTGCTAGAACCAATGAACAAACCCATGGAATGAACCCAGGCATAAATAGGTAGGGCAAAGAAGGGCAGCGGAGCACACACCTGGAGGACCTGCAAAGAGGGGCAGTTGAGGACGAGGTTCTTGAGGCCGCGGCAGTTGGCCAGGCTCAGGCGCTCAATGCTGGAGCTCACCAAATTCGCCTTCTTCAGCCCGCTGCAGTTGTGCAGGCTCAGGCACCTGCACTCCACCCACTCTCATTATCAATTCAGCCCTAAGACACAGGCCCAAGGTGCGCTGTCTGGATCACAGGCCCTCACACAGGCGGTGCGCCATTGCGCGATTGGATGCAAGACAGCGCGCAAAATGTAACTCCTTTGCCCTGTCTCCTATCTCACTATTTTATGGCTCAGAGGGTGGCATAATGATATATCCGGCTGTGAGGAGAGTGGCTTGCAGAAGTCCATTCAGGCACAACCGAAAGAACAGAAAGGCATTCACTGTGAGTCTGACACACGCAGAAGGATGTGTCAGGCAGCAGCATGCCCTCACACCCTGATTCCAAGAGCACTCACTGCAAGTCTAGGCGGAGGTGTGGAGGTGAGGAGGAGGAGCGAGGTTATTAAGGAGGGAACGCACCGCAAACGGGGGCACCCGCCGCGCAGGGGCAGGTGCGTGTAGCGGGGGGGCAGCTGCTGGGGGGGCAGCGTGCCGTCGCCAAGCGTGCGCAGCACCTCATCTCCTAGTAAATCACAGGACTCGAAGTGTGCCTCGCGCAGGTAGGGGCAGGCCAGGATCGCGTGCTCGAGCGAGGGGCATGCGCGCCAGACCAGCTTGGTCATGGCGTTGGAGGCCAGCACCACCCGCTTCAGCACCTGCGGCTTTCTGACCTCCACACCGCCCGCCGGGGCGACACCCTCTATTGCGCGCGATGAGGAGCTTGCCTCCGCGCCCAGCTCCACGTTCTCCAGCCACAGGCACTGCAGGTCCACCTGCGCATGCAACCTGCCTGTCAGCATCCCACTAACGGTGTACGTCAACCTATTGTTGACTGAGGTGCAGCCCTGAGTCTCACAAGGTGAAGGAGGAGCGACGAGAAACCACTGCAGGGAATGGGTCTGTTGCCATACCATTGCCGTCAATTCAACCATAAGAGCGCATAGCAAAGTTCTCAGAAAATTGACTTCTGCAGCGATAGAGCGAGCAGCGGGGGTGGCGCACGGTTGCGAGGGCGCGGCAGTGGCGGAGGGAGATGCTGCGTAGGCGCGGCAGCGACAGTGTGAGGTGTGTGAGCAGGCCGCAGTGGTCCAGGTTCAGCGACTCCAGGTTGGTCCACCGCTCCAGCGCAGGCACCTGACAGAAGCTCAAATTCAGATGCTCAACTCTAGATCAAAGGCTGCGAATCGCCCATTGTGGGGAGCTTCCCCCAGGCAGGGAAGGCCCAGAACCGGCACCAGGAGACCATACCCCGCTTGCTGCGCAAGTGCACGGGATATGCAGCAATTTCCACCGACCATTTCCACCGACCACATCACCACAACCCAGTGTATATTCTTGCGCAGACACTCCTCAATGATGCAAAGGCCCTCGATGGTCTCGTTGGGATGACAGCATTTGCATCTTGAAAAGGTGAGTAAGTAGCACTTTATAGAGGTGAGAGAGGGACAGACAGGAGCGCACCGCGGTGGCGGGCGCGATGCAGTCGCAGCTGCTGAGGTCGAGGTGGCGCAGCTCTGGGAAGCCCTGCATCGCGTTCAGTGTGAGGCCCGGGCAGCCGGCCGCGCGCAGGCTTGTCAGGTGCACGCATGCTAGGCCCACCTGCACCACACTTCACCATAAGAATCTCTTGTTGCTTCTCTAACACCTCATAACCACTGAACCTCTCACTACAACGAGAGTATGATCGCTATACAAGCGCAATCGCATGCGCAACATGACATCGGAGTGATTTGTCATTGCATGGGGGTGTGTACAACTACAATTTTTGGCACTGCGGAGTTGCACTTTGTCCGAGTCAGGCCTCTTTTCCACGCATCCTTGCCATGCACAATGTCACAGGGTGCCCAACCAAGGGGCCACCCGGTAACGTAGGACCACAAGAACGCAGATACTGGCAAGCGGGGGCGCGTACCTCTCGGAGGGTGTCGTCAGACAGCGGGACGCTGTAGCTGACGTCGAGGGACTTGAGCATGGTGAGGCGGGTGAGCGCAGCGCGCAGGCCCACGTCGGCGATCTTCTGACAGTCGCGCAGCTCCAAGGAGGCCAGCGCGGGCGTGGCAAAGGCCAGGGACAGGAAGGAGCAGCTCTCGATCAACAGCTCGCGCAGCGCCATGCAGCGCACCACCAATCGGCTGCCGCGGCACTTTCGAAGCACCAGCCTCGGCAGCGTCGCGTGCGACAGGAGCACCTCCGTCTGCGCGCACACACACTTGCTCAGATGCACATAAGACAATGTGTTGTGAGACAACGGCACGCACCGATTGCACCCATATTCTTGCTTGTACAAAGCTCCTCCCTGTTGGAGGGAATTTGTGAGAGCTATCTACAGGTACATGTGGTTGAGAGCGGCGTAGAGATATTACCATGCTGGAGCGGCCGTGTGGCCAAATGACTCAATTAATTTGTCCTGCATTGTTGCAATAATACATGCTTTCCTAGACTTGACACGGGATTGCTGTCTGCTAGCTTTCCGCTGAATAGGTTTTTGATCAATGGTATACCGACCCCGGGGACTTGTGATGGAGATAACCCACGAGCCAAATGATCGCAAAGGCAAATCTACCTGATGTCGATTGGCCAAAAAAAAAGTTTTTGTGAGACATTGCTGCGCACGGACTGTACCCTTATTGCTGCTCGTGTAAAGCTCCTCCCCATTTGTTTTGAGAGGGAGCTATCTACAGGCATGTGTGATCAAGAATGGCGCAGAGTTATTACCATGCTGGAGCGGCCGAGGTCGGCTTGAGAGACACTCCACTGCTGTAGGGATGGAAGGTTGGTGTGGACTTGCAACAGCTCTGGTTCGCTGAGGCAGCCCCCTCCCATGCTCAGCTCCCGCAAGCTGCAGGGCGCAGAGGTTGCCTCACACTCCACTTGACCGGTGAACTGAAAGAGCTCTTGCTGATCAGGACTCTGGCCAGAAGGCGCTGGAGAAACTGGTGGAGCCAAGCGTACCTTTTGAGGCACACGAGGAGCGCCAGCAGCGAGCGTGCTGTCTGTTGGACGCCTGTGATATTGAGCGAAAGGATATGGGGATGCCTCTTGACGATGCCCAGCAGCTGCATGCACACAAGCGGGTATTGAACGGTGTCTTACTGAGAAGGACTTCACATGCGCCTTATATTGTCCTGCCCCCACGGAAAATGGCAACTTGAATTAGTGGGCTGTCGGTGGAAGCGTTCGTGTAATTAAACACCCCCACCCTCTCCTCCCCAAGATGATGCAACAACATACGTTATGCCTGTGGCTGGCTACAACATTCGTGCAGCCAGAAAAGACATGCACATTTGGGCACGCTGACATTTCATGTGCACATGCAAAGCAATCCCAAACGATCTGACTTCGTAGGTTCGTCCCCATGACAAGGTCAAGACGCAGACAGAACGCGTGCCTCTTCTTGTCGAATGCTCCGGTGCTGGAAGTCCAATGTCCTCCAAAACTCGTCACTCTCCGCCACTGCATACCACTGCTTGCACGAGGCTCCGACACGAATGAGATCCGGCAGGTCGAGTTGCGAGAACAACAATCTGAGGATGTCTGGATTGCGGAGCACCCCCTCGACCGCATCACCGCTTGAGGGCGCAAAAACCGGGACTGCATTCATTTCAGTATCCATATGAGCAGGAGCGGTCATTGTTTTGTTGACACCAGACACTAGAGCCTAGTGTCGAGAGCAGTGATGATTCTTGAGGCTGATGAAGCTAGGGTTCTCGATGTTCGGAACCCAAAGACAAGGGCATTGAATGCTACCCCATTGGAATTTGTGGCCCGGTTGAAATTTCATAGAAAGGTATTCTTGTTTGGGCCTGTCGACACCTGCCGCCATGTCGGTTTCAATGCGCCCCTCCGCCTTCTGTGGCAGCCGCAACATGACTGCCAAGGTGAGTTGGGTTCTGAGGAGTGTTCGGCTGGCATCTAGGTTTGCGCAGCCACTGTTCTTTTTGTTTGTTTTCGCGCGTTTCTATTTCGGGTCTTCCGTCAAATTTGACGTGCGCTTTTCTGCAGGCCAACTACGCCGTCCAGCCCGTGGTTGTACGCGCCAACCGCTCGCAGGTGGGAATTCAGAGAATGGTCTCTCACGTGAACCAGGGGTTCACGTGGACAAAAGAGCAAGCTGTGATCTTTTGTCGAAGAAAATGTCCAAGGGGTAATGTTGTAGCGTTTCGTCATAGTGATTACGATGGTTTTGCCGCCAGAGGCTCTGTCGATGCACCTTCTTCCAGAACAATGATTGATCTGACCCTTCTTATTTGCTGTTTCTGCTGCAGAGGCGGAGGTGTTGCATCGTCATCAGTGCTTACGCACAGAGGGCAGAGTACATATGGTGCGCCTGTGCTGCTGCCCGTTAAATTCCAGTGTCTGCATCTGGCTCAAGTGATCTCAATGGATTTCTGGCTCCCAAGCACGCTGGCTGGGCAATCTCAATCATGGACAGAATGCATCTGTGTGTTATAAAGATTGCCAGTTTATTGCTTCCTTGTTGCCGACAGGGCTGATGGTCTGGAGGGGAGCCCCGCCAAGGTGAGGGTCCTTGGCTCAGCACCAGGCAACAGTCAATTTTTATTGCTGCAGTGCTAGGACTGATGTGTACTGCATTACTGATCTTCTCATTGATGGCGACTCTGTAGGTATTGAACTTTTATTTTACCATCCCATGCTTGATGCAGGGCACCGTGTTCAACGAGATGCGCTCCAAGACAAAGGTCATCCAGCAGCCGATCACCACCTTCGAGCCCAAGGACTTCCCCGACTGGTCATTCGATGGCTCCTCCACCGGCCAGGCCGAGGGCAACAACTCCGACTGCATCCTCAAGTGAGCCGCCCAGCCCTTGCTTGCACTAATGCCCGTCGCTCTTGAGTACAATTATTTCTGCTTGCCGCGGTTGATGATAGACTGACAGAGCATGTGTGCCTGCACTGCAGCCCCGTGGCGGTCTATCCCGACCCCATCCGCGGAGGAGACGACGGTGCGCTGCTCAGCTTTTGTGCCATGTTCACTTTGTTTGCGCTACAATGCTCTGACCATCGTTGTTCACCTGCATGTCCCCTGAGGCCATTTCTATCCGTTTGAGGGTGCTTGTGGTGGCGCTGCAGTGCTGATTGTGTGCGACGTGCTCAACCCGGACGGCACCCCCCACGACACCAACACCCGCGCCAAGCTGGTGGAGCTCCTCACTCCAGACGTCGTCGCGGAGCAGCCGCTCTACGGCTTCGAGCAGGTCCGTGCTTTCTCCTCCTACACCTCTGCAAAGACACCCATTTCACCTTGCAGTGACTGTCTCTTGCACTGGTTCAGATGTGCTTGTCCTGACGGTTTCCTGCATCAACCCAGATATGCTTGTCCTGCACTGAATGAGAGGTTCTAGTATATTGTGTGTCTTGCATGGACCCAGATATGTTGGTCCTGAACGTCTCCTGGCCTGGCCCAAGTTTCATTGAATGACCCTTGCACTTATTTAGAAACACCTTTCCACAGGTGGTTCTTGTGTGATCGCCTGGGGCATCATGTGATGGGAGCATGTGTGCGAGTGCAGGAGTACACGATGCTGAACAAGTCTGGGCAGGTGTACGGCTGGCCCAATGGCGGCTTCCCCTTCCCCCAGGGCCCCTTCTACTGCGGTGTTGGCTCAGAGTCCGTCTATGGCCGCCCCCTGGCCGAGGCCCACATGGATGCCTGCATCAAGGTCCTTCTTCTCCCTTTCTTCATGGACCCACACAATGAGAAATATGTCTCACAGGTGTCATTGCAGAATTGCGCAGTCACTTCCTGCATTGCACACGTCCTGGTTCCTGCAAACTGCCCTAGCTTCTCAATCTTCCAGAGTGCTGGAAGGCAGAGTGATGGAAGGCAGAGACCTTCGCTAGAATTGTGGATTACTACATATGATTGCATTGCCAGTGCTGGCCACAGAACAGCCGTTGTCAGTTGCGTGTGCAGTATTCCCAGCGACCACCTGCACTCTCAGCATGCTGTGGGATATTGTGTCTGACGCCAGAAGGTGTTGACTGCAGGCGGGCCTGATCATCAGCGGCATCAACGCTGAGGTGATGCCTGGGCAGTGGGAGTTCCAGATCGGCCCCGTGGGCCCCACCGAGGTGGGTGACCAGGTCATGGCCGCCCGCTGGCTGCTGCACCGCCTCGGAGAGAACTTCGGCATCGTCTCCACCTTCGCCCCCAAGCCCGTCAAGGGTGACTGGAACGGTGCGCCCCCCTTGCGCCCCTTGTAATTCCCTTGAAGCCATAAGGCACCAGCTGAACCTGAAACACTTGAAAAGAGCGCACGTGATAGGATAGTTCAAGCAGGCACGCATAGACAGGGATGGCTCGGGTATTGGGGCACCCAGACTTTTTAAGTATTGAGAGACAGGACATGGGCAGAAGTAGCTTCACCTTCATTCAGGCAGCATTGTGTTCAATGCTATGCGAGCTCAGCCTGCACAAGTGCCCCGTGAAAGCCTAATCCGCGCTGCAAGTGTGCATTTCAAGGACTCAAAGAGCTGCTGGCGTGCAGGCACTGGCGCGCACACCAACTTCTCCACGGAGTCCATGCGCAATGAGGGCGGCATGAAGGCCATCCTGGAGGCCATCGAGCGCCTGTCCAAGACCCACCCCGAGCACATCAGCCAGTACGGCACCGGTGAGTCCTCTCACCCGCTCCTCACCTGTTAATATGACCCCCCTCAGTGCATACTATCGTGCTTTGCACATGGGGGGACTGTGTGGGCTTGACTTGTTTCCTTGTTTAGGTGTCATGCTGGGGGACAGTGTGGGTTCTACTGGGTGTCATATGGCGCGGTGCTGACGCTTGCACCGTGTTATTAAGGAAGTGGGCGTTCTTGTCTTGTGGGATAAGGAAAGGCGTCGAGGAATTAATGTAATGGGTGCGGTGTTGTGCAGGCAACGAGGAGCGCCTGACCGGCAAGCACGAGACGTGCGACATGAACACCTTCAGGTATGGTGTGGCTGACCGCGGCTCGTCCATCCGCATCCCCCTCCCAGTCCAGGTAAGCAGCCTTCCACTTCCTTCTTGAGCAACCACCAATGACAGCTGGTGCATGCCTGGTTTCCTGCTGCATTCTGATGTTGTTCAGGAGCGTGTGGGCCTGACATGTGCTGTGTGGCTGTGCAGCTAAAGGGCTATGGCTACCTTGAGGACAGAAGGCCTGCTGCCAACGTGAGCGCTCCTACCTGCATCACTCGTGTTTTTTGCCACAGTAGTCTGTCGCTGATCCATGTGTTGTGGTCCTTTGTTTTCTGTCCTGCTCCGCAATTTCAATGCACCAAAAAGACTGCATGTGAGGCCCAAGGATTTGTTGACATGCAATGTGAGATCGAGATCCTTTTGTGTTGCAGGTGGACCCTTACACTGTGGCGCGCCTCCTCATCAAGACCATCCTCAAGTGAGACCACTGACACCGCCGTCACGGTGACAGATTAAGAGGATGCGGATATACCTTTGAATACTGCAGAGAATTCCTTGGCGCAGAAGGCGCTCTTAGAGCAGCTCCACATCGCGAGCAATTGTCCTGTTGCTTTCTGCTCAAAGAATTGTTGTGTTGCAGATATGCTGTTGTTCTTGTTGCGAACTGCCTCGAGCCTGCATATCTCTGTTTTCCTCTTCTGGAACGGTTTTTGGCGTCGGCAGTGAACAAAAATCTTTGCGAATGCCTTCCATTGAGCTTTGAGAGAACATTGCCAGCACTGCTAGCAAGGTTGTACCTAGTGTGGTCCTGAGAAGAGCACTGTGTAATTACAAGCCGTTGTTCTTGCTCATGTACTGCAAAACTCCTACGCAACATGTTTGGCATGCTGTCGCACCACATACAGGACGCATTCTCTTCTTGCTGGCAACTTCTACAATCTCCTTGCATGTTTAAGTCTGTCCCACGCACTATGGGATTAGTCGCACAGGTGCAACTTGACTAATTGTCGACAAAAATCCACACGACCTCGCTGTGCTGGGCGGTAGGGTGAAACCTTCAGGAATAGAAAGGAAGCAGAAATAACCAGCATTGAGCCTCCAGGTAACTTGAATCAAATGTCCGTAAGAGAAACTATCTACCAAAACTTGCACAGGGCATGAGCAGGCTGTCAACTATCTCGAGGTTCCATGAAATGAGGGCACACAAACACATCACTCAGAAACATTCTGCTCTTATCGCTCACCTGCGTAAAACAACTGCCACAAAAAGAACCACAACAGGTGAAAAATCGCAAGCACTGCTGCCTATCTACCCAGAACACTCCTCACGCAGCAGCAGACACCGGGAAGGTTGGCGCCTGGCTGTGCTTATCATCCGGGGCCTGCACGGGCTCCGCAAAGACAACAACAACGGTGCAGTCATCGAGCTTGCCGCCGCGCGGCTGCCAGCGCTTCCAAATCGGCAGCACGCCCGCCGCGGCCGCCTCCACAATGAAGGGCGAGCGGTAGCGGTCATCCAATGCATTCTTGCGTGCCGCCTGCGCCAGCGTGCGCGCCAGCGCCTCTGCTGTGAACGACGTCCTGTGCGGCTGCGCCTGCAGCAGCACCACCTTTAGCTTCAACTTTCAGCCAGGGAAATGGGCATGTGATTGCAGCCGGCCACCTTGGCACAGTTTGCCAGCGACCAGATGCCATACTAGCCTAGGTGTCATTCTCCAGCACGTTCCTCCTGGTAGCATTTTCACTCATAATACAGTCATTCATAACACAGAATCTTGGAGACGCGAAAAGAGGACCTGCAGAGAACAGCGAACATGCCAATAACAGAGCAGAGCAAGTGGCATGCAGACCTTCGCGTGCACGTCCTCAGGTGGGTACAAGAGCTTTGCAGCATGCAACAAGGGAGGGTTGCAGGGACAGATTTGGACAGGTTACACGGAGCAGTGCAGTGGGTGGTGGTTGCCAGAGAGCAGGGTGGACGAGGAGCAGACCTTGATGTGCTCCCGGACGATGCTCTCCAGCTGGGAGTCCCACATGTTGTCGAAGATGCCGTCGCTGCCCAGCACCAGGATGTCGCCTGGCAGCAGGCCTACCTCGTACACATCTGCGTCGTCCGGGGAGTCCGCCTCGGGCCAGCGCACCTGGGACGCCAGCTGGAAGGGGCAGTTGAAGCTGTGCTGCTGGGCCTGCACATCATGATTTGTTCCTGTGACGGTTGAAGTTGCATGCACTGCATGTACCTTACTGTATCCCCATTCAGTAACGAATCTTACGGCTGCGGGTGCATGCACTGCATGGAGGTGGACTTGAGAAAGAGAGGCTGTTATGGCTAGGGGTGCATACACTGCATAAAGCTGACTGTACAACAGTGGTAATTACAGATGGTGGTGCATGTACTGCATGAAGCTTACTGTACAAGAGAGGCTGTTATGGCTGGGGCTGCATGCGCTGTGATATGCTGAAAAAGAGCCCAGGAAAAGAACTCTCCAGGGAAAAAGTGCAGTACCTCGCTGGCAAAGATGCAGTCGCCCTCGCGGATCAAGCGGAAGCCACTGTCGCCAACGCTGGCGATCTGGGGCAGCCATGCACCACCGTTACAGCCTTAAAGAGTGCATGCATTTTTCCTGTGAAACGAAAAAAGGACTGCTATTCCGAAAGTGGACTTTATGTACATTTTGGAAACGCACACCTCACAGACATTGGGCGCGTGCATGACAGCCACCACGGCAGTGGTGGATCCATCGGTGTCATTGGTGTGGGTGTTGGCGTGCTTCAAGACACCCATCGCCCCCTGCTCAGACCCCAACCCCATCTCCACTCCCTCCTGCGCGTGGCGCATCAGCTTCCTGGCACACACCACACCCTCCCATGTTATCACCCTTCAAGCCATCACGATTCTCGTGCGCCCATACACACGCAGGCTTGCTTCACAGAGCAAGATCCTGTCACAGATGTGCCAAAAATGCGTGGTTACACATGTCTTGAATTCAAGATGAAGCTGAATTATTGGCACGTGGATGCTCTGCAATCACATGCGGGTCAAGATGAAAGGGTCTCAATACCAAGGGAGCCCAACACAACCAAGAGTCATCTACGAATCTCGTTTGCATGTGATAAATCCCCTGCTGCAAGGGATATTGCAAATAGATGTGAAGAGGCCCATGAGGTGTGCAAGCACCTGGAGTACAGGGCAGCGTTCACGCCGTCTTTCGCCCAGCCGCTGACGCCATCTGCAACGCCCACAGCGCCGCAGAAGGCCGTGCTGGTGAAGAATGCATCCTCGCCCCCCGTCGAAGCCTTCGCCGGGTGAGGCAGGTTGATGCCTCCTGCCAGCAGCTCCAGCTGTGTGATGCTGGCCTCCTCTGCGCCTACCACTGTCTCAACTATCTCCATCTCTGGTCGTTCTGCGTGATGCCCGTTCATGCTCTTCCCGTTCATCATGTGCGGCTCTTCCTCTGCTGCGCCATTCCACATGCGGCTGGCAAGCTCTGCTACTTCCTCTCCCTCGCGCTGCCTCTCATCTGTCACTACCGTGTGTGGTGAGGCCAATGCCCCTTCTGCACCAGCACTGTCCTCAAAGCTATCGCTGGAGCTTGCAGCTGCGCCAGACTCTCTGCGCTGTTCCAGCGTGCTGTCATCTATACTTGCAATTTCAGAAGGAGCGTCTGTGCTCTCTGCTGCGGCAGGGGTGTCCGGAGTCTGTCTCAGCTTGAGGCCGGCCAGCTGCGCGCGCATCTCCTCTGCTTCCAAGCTCATTGCATTGTAGCTGTACAGTTCTGACGCCATCTGCCGCAGAGCCCTCAAGTTTTGCACCTGCTCAAAGCCAGCCATCCACACTCAACTTTGCCGATCTGTTGCTGGCACAGGAATGAACAAATCTTAATCACTGAGTGAACATGCCATACACCGTGGCATTGGAAGTGGTATATGGTACTCTTGCTGATGACTGGATGCCGCGCCATGATGGAAAGAGCCCAGTCTGCTCACCTCCTCTTTGACAATCCTCGCCCTGAGCTCTGTTGGGGCTTTCAGAATCCGCGCCTGTGCCTGATCAATCCGAACCTGTAGCTGCTCCGCTATGCTTCTCTGCTGCAAGGCAGCCTCTGCGTCCAGCATCTCTCCCAGTGAGACTGCATCAACATCCCGTTGAACGTCCTCCTCGGTGGTGGGCCGCTCTTTCTCAGTCCTGGCGCTCCTAAATGCAGATCATGCATGATGAGTGCATTGAGTTTCACCCAATGCCACCAGGTGGGGAGGTTCAGCCTGCCATCTGGCTAAATGGACAATGAGATGAAAGATGATCACAAGTAAACTCCGGCTGACCTTGCTGTCAACCGTTGCCAGGTTGCCAGAAGTAGAACTGCAGCACCAAGCAGTATACCCATAGCCAGCTTCGATGGTCCTGAGTCATTTCGCCTCGCTGGAGCGTCTGTTGTCACCTATAAAACGAAGGTATTCGTTATCAGCGCAGACAGATGGGGACAGACCGCAGTCTCTGCCTGGTTTGCCAAGCGATATGCTGCCAGACAGCCATTGGTACACATGCTACAGGACGTAGCTTTAAAGCAAGCGAAGTTGTGGAAGTCAAGAATTCATGTGTGATGTGTACCAGTCTGGTACCACCAGACAGAGGAAACATCACTTGATCAGGTGTACACAGGACGCTTCGCAGTCAATACCTGCAGTATATTTTGCTTCTGTGAGTGACGATCAAACAATGTGAAGGGATTCTTGAACGACAGCCGTCGTACAGGCCTCTTTTGCTGGGCTCCCCGGTCTTGGTGCGCTTGGTGCGCCCAAACCAGATTTGGGGATGAAGCCCTCTGGACGCCGATGCCGCGATGCGTGCTGCTGAATGCAATCCTCATCGTCTCCTCACAACTTTCGCATGTTTTGCACAGATTATGTGGCCTTGCAAACGGTCAGCTCTTGGAGTCCAAATTCTTCGCCATCCCGCCATTGGCTGAGTCACAGAATCAGAAAATGAATAGGTTTTACCCCTTCGGAAGGGGGCGTTATGAATTGTAGCAGGGCTCGAAGCACCTGCCATATCGCAGCAAACATTAGAGTCTCTTGAGGTGATCGAGCCAGTCTGGGTTTCTCATCAGGGGGACTCCGCGGATCAGGGACATAAGGGGCACCTAGGACCGTCATGAGCCGGCTGGGCCGCTTGCCCTGGAGATTGGCCACCAGGGCACTCTGCAGTCCCTGTCCAGTCCAAGTGACAGTCAGTGCACAGCCTCCCCTTCTGAGCAGGCTAGTAAGTGCTCTGTTCTTATTGCCCATTCCAGGATATGCCACGCCTTACTGCAGGTCATTGAAAGCCATCTCAATTCTTTGTGCGAGGTCCTGAGGATACCTGCTGGGACAGACATTTTTGCCTTCCAGTGCATCCCTCGTAGGAGGGTAGCGTTGTCGATCTCTGAGTAGCAGTGGAAAACCTGCAGACATACAGGGCCCCATCCAGGCCTGAAAGGCTTTGCTTAGGGCTCGATTCAGTGTGTCTCAAAGACGTAAATTTGTCCTCGGTAGGAGTGGGATTGTGGTGCTGGAGGGGTCTGTTTCTCTTTTTTCTCATTTGCCTTACACTGTGAATCCATTTCCAGGAGGTTTTATGCAGCTGACAGCTGACACTGACAGTGCCACATCCTTTCCTTGTCAAGTCCTGACCTTTTGGGATTGTTGGAATACTTCAAGCCGGGCTGACCGTCATTGGGCAATGCTGCAGGCATCAGAGGTGCAGAGTATAGACTACAGGAGCTCCTGGCATAAGGAACTTCACACGACTGGCCCAACCTTTGCTTCGGGTGATGTGACCCTCGACCTGGAACATGCAACAGGTCTTGAGAGGTACGTACTTGTTGAATGTATAGTTTTTCCAGCACATTTCGTGCTTTGGCATTGTGCATGTGTTGTTCTTCAGCAGTGTGTGAGGGAGCCTCTGGTTGTACAGGGCTGAAATGGAGGGGCAGCTGCACAACAAAGACATCTTCCATGAGGACTGGTACGTTCCACATGTTTGTATCTGTCTTGCAACATCTTGAAGATGGTCGTCCCTACCACTCATGCCAGTGACAGGACGTTAGTTGCTTCTTGTACCTTGATACTGCACATGCTCTGTCCATCTAGACAGTAGTATCTCTAGTTGTCCTCAGCTGAAGGATGCTGCATGTGTCATGTGCAGGCTCGATGCCCCTTTTGGCACAGAGGACAAACCCGTGGAGGTGACCTCATCATTCTCAGAGCGCATAGTGGGCGTGCCTGACCCCTATGATGACTCGATCATCTGGTGGGGCCACATTGAGGAGGGACAGCCACCCAAGCAGCTGGTCGAGGGCGGGGAGTTCTTTGTGTTGAAGCGTGTGGGAGGTGACAGCCACGGTCACTGATGAGGATACCAGCTGGGAGTTGCTGCTATTTATAGGAGCACAATAGAGGCTGTCCGCCTGCGTCTGACATTCAGACTGGGTCCTCATGCTTGGAAGTGCACAGTGTGAAAGGATAGCAGCAGACATGCCTGCATTCTGCCAGGAGTTTGCTGCAGATGCTCACTGGTTGATTTAAGAATTATTCATCAGCCAGCAGTCATTCATCTTGCTCCAGCAGCAATGTAGGAAATGGTCCCAATTTCAAAACTGTAAGGACTTTCGGGGCTACTATTAATGCTGAAGGGGAAAATAATCGCCAAAGTCCAGCCACTCTTCCCACTCAAAGTTGAATCTCAACCAGACAATAGATACAATTGCCGCCATACGGCATCATGCTGCATAGATTCAATCTATTAGACTGTGCAATCAGCCATGACATTTGAAAGGCAGGTTGACCTCAGCAAGAATCACACGTGCAATAATCATCAATTCTATCACATACTGCAGCAAATGTTGCACACGTCAACCATTGCAACGGCAAGCCATGCTTCAGAAAGCATCATCTACTTAATAGGTGTAATTCCATGATGTACATAAGCAGCAGGCTTCCATCTAAAGTGGAACTCTGGACATCTTGCGGGTCATCGTAACATGCTGCACAGCATGATGCTGCAACTGTCTCTCAACCTTCACCAGTGTGAGCCATACTTGCGGCCATCTGGGCGTTTCTGGCCCTGAACAGTGACAACTATTGACCGGGAGCCCCCATAGTTCCTGTGCTCATTTAGATATATCCCTGCGGATGCATACTGAAACCTCTCAGAGGAAACTGCAGAGGATGCTCCGCTGACATTGGTTTACAGGGTTGTTTATTTTCAATTCAAGACTGCTCCTCAGCTGAGCAGTATCAGAGCAGAAGGCCAATGGAGATTTTTACCTTGCCAAGTCCCAAGACCAAGTCGGCCGTGCTGGACTGGGATGCTCAGACTGGGGCCCATGAGCGAGGACTGCGAGCAGCTTTCATGTCAAATTGCGATTCCACCATTGCGCTAGAGAGCATTTTCACCGGGCCTCAATCTTCTTGCTTAAGGCACCAAAACACTGGAGGGTATCTCAGCACGTGCTTATACGGAGTTCTCACCTTCACATGCGCTGGCATGTCATCCAGCCCTTCATCCAAATGTCTGTAATGACGTCCTTCCGGCACAATCTTGTCCAGCGCATCCTGCACAGTGACCTCGTTGACAGACGTGAACTGGAGGCAAATGCTGATCGGCAACACATCGCACATCTGAATGAAGGAGTACATGCAGCATGAAAACGAGGGATTGCGTACATTGAGGTCCAAGGGAACATCCGGGCTGGCATTTTCATTGATGGTAAGGGATGCACTGGTGTGTTGGACTGCAGTGACAAGATATAATTCAGTGCTTTAAGGAGCAAACTGTGGCTTTGTATCAATAGGCAAGCATTGAAGCATAAATTTGATTTTGAGTGGCTCTGTAATCAAGATCCTAGGTACTTACTGAAGAAATTCGCCATGCCAACTTCGAAGCCAGTGAGCTCTGGGACCTGCTGCATGATATGCCGGGTGATCACATGACAACCTCTGCTCATTGCTGGCAGTGTGACCGTCTTCTGGAACCTGCTTGCATGCACTGCTCAGCAAGAAGCGGTGGTTGAATCTTGTAATGATTGTAGCTAGTTTTTGGCAACTAGAAAAGAGGGTATGCAGCGCACACCAATCTGTCTGCACTGCAGCTGTGTCCACTGCTGATGCTTTCACTGTTGCACAGTACAAATGTTTCAGGCAAAGAACACAACAATATTACAAATCAGAATACAGAAGACAGCCGCGAACCAAGCCCTTCCTCATATGAAAATGCCTACCTGAGACATGGCCTCCCCTACAGCGCCCGGATCCAGAGCTCTTTCGGACAAAACGAAAGCAATATGTGCATTTCCAACATAATCGGGGCCCCTGTCGAGCAGGAAGGGCAGAGGATCGTACTGCAGATGAGTAGGGCACCGCTTGCCCTTGCGTGCACGAGAGTCCTGCTGATGTCCAAAATTGCATGTTACACCGGAAATATCAGGTGGTGGTTTTGTGACGCAGTAAATTGTCTCGCAGTCCTGTGCTTCTTGATGCCCAAATTACTCTGTCCTCAGGCTCCGAGTGAGGCACAACTTTCAGTATCGAAACCTTGATGGCAATATGTCCATATATTGCACACACATCAGGTACTGAACACACAATCAAGGTCCTGATCTGAATGATCTGCCATTTTGGACGAGCACTCCAAATTCATACCGACCCCTGCAAAGTCAATTCGGTATTTGACCGCTTTTCATTTTGCTCTCCGCATATCAAGCGCACTTTGCATTCTTGTATGTCTTTTTTATACAAATATTCGTCCACTGAATACGGTAGCTTCTCTTTCAACTGTTCTTCTTCGCTCGAGTGACCGTCTGAATGTTTACAATCAGAGTGCCCACTTTTGAAGATACTGATCTGTGGTAGACGTCTACAGTTTTTGGGACACATGAATCTTAGTTTGTCATCTACAGGAAACAATCATGGGATCCAAGGAATAATTGGCCAAAAATGAGCAGAATCCCAATATTTGGCACAGTGATTGAAACGGATGCGATGTCTTTGGCACCAGGTCCTTACGTTGATTATAGTGATTTGGAATCTGCATCTCGTCGAAGACTGCTGTATGAGGGGGCTGCCGCAGAAGTTGCAGACACGATGTTGGCATTTCTGACAAGCCATAGGACAGTAAGTGTCAGATTGTTTGTCTGAAAATCAAGATATGATTTAAAAATGTGGTTTATCGCATTTTTTGAAGAGTTGATCTTGCTCCTGTCTCCTTCAACCTCCACCGGATTCAAACATCTTGTTACATAACCACTTAGTTGTACTCGCTAGCGCAGGGTAGCTTGGATCAAGCAGAGGCAGAGAAGCTTCAAAGGCATATTCAAAAGGCCCTGTGGCTGCACCCGCAAGGCACAAAGGAGGGGGTTGAAGAGGCCGTGGCATACCTTGTCCAGGTCAGGATGTCAGCACTTGCTGTCCTGAAGCCGTGCACACCATTGGAAATTCCTACCCCAGACTAGCTTTTTGTCAATGTAATAAGTGACCGTACTGTTGCAGGTGCTGTCAGACGTTTATGGCGTTCCTTTAAAGCCGTTGCATCCAGATACGCAGCCTCAGAATGAATGTTCTCAGCAGCCTGAGGAGGGACAGCTGCCACAGGCCAGAAGCCCAGCCCTGCTGCCACAGCCATACGCAGTCAGAACGGCAGTGCCGGCGCAGCCTGGACAAGCACAGCCGCTCCCAGAGCCATCGAGCGAGCTGGCGAGGCCGGTTCGCCAGGATACAGCCACCCAGACTACAGACGACCGAGGAAGCCAAACCGGGGAGCAAGCCAGCGTTGCAGAGCAGGGGGACGACATTCTGTCCAGTACAGCTCGCACCTTGCCGCCACCTGCTAATGCAGCCCCCAGGTTGATCGCTGACAGAACCTCCTCAGTTGTTCCCCCACCACAAGGGGCGCCAGTAGAGCAGCACCTTGACCGGTACTACCTAGCCGCTGCTGGAAGGGAGCTGGACATCTTGACGCAACTCATGGGCGGGCAAGGAACCAGCAGCGCTCCTGTGCCTGCGCAACTTCATCTCCCAGCCTTGGCAGAGGTGCCCAGGCCCAGCAAGCCTCCAGCCAGACACAGGGAGCGGCGAGCAGGGCTTAGGACTGAATCTCTTCCCCGCACAAATGCGGCACCATCGCAGAAGAGGCCACCGGCACAGCAACTCAGGCCAAGCACTCCTGCAGACACATCAAGCGCTGAGCCTAGACCTTTGCAGCTTGCTCAAAGTCTGGAGCATGCAGCAGTGCCAGTGAGGGCACCAAGCGTCCAGGAGCAGACTTGGGCGTCATCAGAAGCTCCCAAAACTGCAGCGGGAGCTCAGCAGCAGTTTTCTTGGGCCCAAGGCGCCTGGATGGAGCAGATCGCGGCTGTGGCGGCTGCTGCAGCGTCAGCCGCCACTGCAGCTGTGCACGCGCAGCAGACGCACGAAGCCGAGCGGCTCCCACCGCCCTTAGGATTCCACCAATCGACGCTTCCTGAAGCTCCCAGCAAGCCAGAGCTGTCACTGCAGCTTGGCGAAATACCTGGCAGCAGCGTGGCTCTCACTGGGGATGGGCTAGCTGTACCAGCCAGCGCCAGTGCTGAGGGTGACAAGAAGCCGGGTCAGGGGCCGCCAGTTGCCCTGCAGCCGAGCAATTCGAGCCAGCCAGCAAGCGTGCAGAGGCATTTTGTCGAGCGCAGTGTACAGACAGAGGAGGAGACCATTGGCAGTGCACTTATGACAGCTCCTGTCCAGGAACATGCCCCTCAAAGCAGCCCACTGCAGTCAGAGAGGCCCATCACGGGAAGGTTCATGCACAGCTCTGAAGAGGCACCCAGGCAATTAATCGCTCCTGAGACAAGCATGAAAGCCCATCTTGAGCAGGCTACGAGGAGCTTCGACTCAGCAAAAGCCCATCCCTTTGGACCACTCACACAACCGCTGCCTTTCCAGGTTCGCGCACACCACCACTCCTCCCCATTCAGGAATGAGTGATGGTCTGTAGGCACCCCAGTTGTTGCTGCAAAATTTTGCTTGACTTCTGCATGTTTGTGTTCCTGTCAGGCTCTGCAATACCCGGCAATTTTGAGGTGGCCACCCTCAATGCATGCGCCGGCAGCTCCGCCCCTGTCGCAGCAGCACACCTGGAGTTTTGGCCACACAGGCGCAGCGCCCTCTGCTATCCCCCAGGCACCAGCATCTGCACCAGGTGTGTTGATGATACTGCATAATATCTCTTACACGCCAATAACATCTTTCATCGAGGGCTTCATCACTAAAATTGAGTTGTCTGCGACAAGACTTGAGACATTGCATGCAGGTCCCACAGGGGATGCACCAGCTCCTCAGCCGCAAGCGAGGAGGCCTCACATCAAGGAGAGGTGAGTTCTCTACACCAAATTGCTCTGTTGTTTCCTTGTGGCAGCGAGCATTGCATGACCGTGCGCCATTTGACCTGGTCTTTTTGCGCAGGGTGGTGGAGCCTGCAGTCTTGCCCGTCTTCGACTACACAAAGGCTAGGGCAGCATTGCAGAAGCTGCAAAAGGTACCAGAGTCAGGAGTAGCAACAGCAGGTGCTTTCAGAATACCTGAACGCATTGTCCACTTCAGAAGCCATACAGTGAGTTCCTTGCTGCGAAGCCTGTCTGCCAGGTAGAATTTTGAATTGGACCCTGACGTGTGTTGCCACCAATGCAGGAGCTCGGGCGGCCGGCCGACAAGGAGCAGCACATCAAGCTGCAGACAGCACCCACCTCGCCAGTGGTCCTGCCACAAAGCAAGGTGCACATCACACTGCCTTTCACAAACACAAAAGTCAACCTGCCTCCACTGTAAACTTGTCAAGCCAATTCGAAGACATCGCAGCAGAGGCCACACATTCGTGGCCTGTGCCACGAATGTGTGGCCTCAAGGGATAACTTACCGTTGCAATACAACGACAAGCACCACAATAGACAAGTTAGGAGGTCATTGGGTGCAGCTGCTGCAGGTCCCAGGATGGCACCACAGGCTCCGTCAGGGGTGCCCAATGCGCGCGCTGATGTGCGCAAGCGCGCAGTCTCACCGGGGCGGCCGGCCTCTGCCAGGCCGGCCACGCCGCCGGAATTTGCGCCGGCGCCGGCGCCCAAGCGTCCGCACCTGGCATTTGGCACGAGGGCTGCACTACCACCAACCGCTCCCTTGCCAGGTCAGAGTCCGCTTCCTTGCCCACCATTGGCTTATACATAGCTTCAGCACTTCTTACTTCAGCCAAGGAAACACTACACAAGGAATACATAAGTGTCCTTGCATGAGTACAGCCAGAAGCAATGTCTGCGCTAGCAGCGCATTCTGCGCTGCTGCAGGGCTGCTGCCTCTAGTCAACGACACTTTGTCAAGCCTGCAGCAACACGCTGGCAGCGTCACAACAAATTGGCCACATTTAGCAGAGCTTAAGCAGCCTAATTATGTTACTGTCGTGAAGAATAGGGTCAATTTTGGACAAAGATTTTGTGGTGTGGCATGCAGGCACACCAGTTCCTCCTGCGTTTGTGCCGCGCGTTGCGAGCCTCGGCGCCGGCAAAGGCGGCGGCGACAGGCAGGCTACTCCAGCCCCTCAGAAGCCCCGTCCACAACCTGCCAGCGCCCAGGCAAAAGGTGACTGCATAGCAAGATTAGTCTCCTCTTCTTTCCTGCAGCATCAATGTGCCATTTGTGGGCAAGTGAGTATCTACTGGACAGTGTGAGCACACCGTGCATTATTATGTTGCAAGGCAAGATTTAAGGGCGTTGTATTGGACTAAGCCTTTACTGTGTTGGGAGCAGGGGAGGCGAGACACAAAAGGCCAGCGCTGCCAGCAGAGGCACAGCAGGAGGGCCCGGCACACAGGCGCGACGACGCCCTCCATGCATTGGCCGCCCTGCTGCTGCAGCCCCGGACGCTGCAGCTGCTGCGGCCGGAGCGCGAGAGCACTTGCCCGTCGTCCAGCGACGACGACGCGCAGCCGCACATGCGTGACTCTGCGGCCACGCCGCCACCCGCGCGCTCGCATGCAGAGCCCAAAGCAACTGTTGGCAATTTGCGCGTCATGGCTGACAAGAGCACCCAGTGCAGCCCTGAGAGGGATAGCAGAGCATCCAGCTCGCACGGAACAGATCAGCGACCGCATGAGCCAGCTGTGTCAGAGCATGCACCGGAAGAGCAGCTGCCGCAGCGTGCCCTCGTGGAAAAGGGAACACAGCAGCGCCCTGTGATGGTGGACAGGGAGGTACAGAGCGCCCCCGAGGCCTCAGAGGCGGCTCAGCTGGAGTCGCTGCGCGAGAGCCTCGTGGAGCACATCGCCGAGGCAGTGGCTGCCAGGCTGCTCGACAGTCGCAGCCTCAGCCAGCCCGCTGCGGAGAAGGCCAGCCCAGCAGACTCATTTACTGATGAGGCCACGGAGGCGGAGGCAATTGGTGCCGCTGATGCAAGCTGCACAATACAGATTGTCATGGATCATCGCGGCCAGATCAGCGGTGCTGATGTGGCTGGCAGTGAGCTACCAGAAACGGCTGCCAAAGACAGCGCCGAGGCTTGCCCATCGCTAGCTGAAGAAGAGGCAAATCTGGAGGCGGAGAAGGCGCCTTCTGATGCAGCAGAGCCCAGCGGGGAAGAGGGTCACACGCAGGGGACAGGAAAGGCCAAAGGCACACAGACGCAGCAGACGTCTGGTCAAGAGGAGGTCACAGAGACGGCGGGGCCCTGGATCGAGCAGTGGCGCGGGCGGCTGACGCAGCAGGAGATGGAGCAGGCGGCGCAGGATGTCATCGCCGAGGAGCTGGCGCGGCTGCTGGACTCTTGGGACGGCGCCCACGGCTCCCTTCCCTCCGCGCTGCACGGCCTCGCCCAACGCCGCAACTCCCCGACGCCCACGGGGGATCATGAAAATCCACTCGCACGCGAAGCTGCAGGCGCGGCAGCACACCCATTCCTGGGCTCCAGCGAGAGGACCTCTGCCGGGCCGGGAAGGGTCGCCCCTGTGCCTCAAGACCGGAGAGCGGAGGAAACATCCGCAGAACAGCACCATGCCGCGTGTCAGCAGATTGCTGGCGGCAGCAGTGCAGAGGATTTTGAGTGCCACCTGGCGGCAGAGGAGGCCTTGCGCGGTGTGCAGGCGCGCATGCAGGAGCTGCTGCAGCGGCAGCAGGAGGCGGAGATTGACCCGCTGCTGCACGCCGTCCTGGACTCGCTAGCGGAGGCCTCGCTGGAGCGCCTCCTTGCACGCAGCCCGCAGCAGGGCGCCTCTCCGCAGCGCGCCCCGATCGCCGTCCAAGCCCGACACACTCAGGCAGCCGACAGGCACTTCATTCCAGGGAGAGGCACTGCTCACCGGCAGGGCAGCCCCAGCAGGCGTGCTGCAGAGAGAGATGCCAGCAAAGCTGTGCCAAGTTGGGGTGGGGGCTTCTGGCGGCCTGATCAGGCGCAGCAGGGGCATGCAGGCGGCAGGCCAGAGAGGGCGGGCAGGGCTGACAGGGCCAAGTCCTTGGAGCGGCTGAAGCGCCGGCGGCAGACGGCGCTGCGCCGGGACACAGCACTTCAGAGAGACGCCGCCGTCCAGACCTCAGATCTCCCTGACGGCACCAATGCGCAGCCACAGGAGAGTGAAATTTTGGAGCATGCCTCGGAACGGGTGTTCTATGGAGCGCGCAGAGCACATGCAGAAAATGAGGGAGCCCTCCGGGGACCGTATGGGATGGTGGATGCATCTGACGGCTTGTCGGGCTCGGCCGCGGCGGATCAGTCGCGGCCGGCGTCTCCGGACCTGCAGGAGCAGCAACGCTCGAGGGCCTGGTCTGAGGATGAGGACGAGGCGCAAACGCGCGATCAGCCGCTGAGGCTGCTGCAGCGACCCCGGCCGCCGGACAACTCCCGGCCGCATGGCAGCCTGCCGGGTGCTGCTGCAGGTATATCCCAATAATTACACATATTTGGCAGTTGCCAGATTGTGGGATATTCTTGAAGGGTGTGAACAGTCTGTGGTCATGTGCAAGACAATTGTTGAACAATGTTCTTGAGTGAGCGGTGGTGTTGCAGGGCATCGCGAGGATGTCAGGAGCATGAGGGGCGTGCATGGAGAGCGCAGATGGGCCGTGCCGGAGCCTCCGAGGGTGCACAGCCCTCCAGCCCAACTGATGACCAGGTGCGTGAATATAGCTTCCAATATTTGCATTACATGTCCAACTGCACTGGCCAGAGTCAACATTGCCTGACAAATGGATAAAAGTGCCATTTTTGAAGGTCTTAAAGATGAAATCAAGGGCTGCTATGAACACACTGACCAATGGATGCTAAGAGCTCATTTAAAGGCCTGGCGGTGCTCGTTATGGCAGGCGGGAGCTGTATGCTGCAAGGCGCCGGCGCTTGGTGGCTGAGGCGGGTCTCACAGATCCGCTGCTGTTCTCCTCCACATCCACATGCGCCAGCATCAGCGTCTCCGACACCTCATCGACGCTCCTGACTCAGCAGCACGACATCAGCAATGCTCCCCCTGCCGGCGCATTCGACAGCAGCCCAGCACGCATTCTGCGCTCAGCGGCCTCAGCATCCTGGCCAGCTGCATGCTCAGACAGTCATGCCAGCAGCAGCATCACAGAGCCGTCACATGAGGCCAGCTGGTCGGCGCTGACAGACACATCCGCAGAGTCCTCCATTTCTACAGTGGAAAGTGTGACAATCCTATCAGACGATGGGAGCTCCAGTGTGGCGCACAGCAGTATGACATCCTCGCCACCGGCTTCAGCCCCTGAGGAGGGCGATGAATGGAGTGAGGGACGAGTGGCAGTGAGTGTGCATGAGCACCTCCAGCAGCGCATGGCAACGCTGCAAATATGATTCAATGACCGCCGCTGTTTTCAGGTTGCAAAATGATCAAGGCAGCCCAGTTGTCATCTTGGAAAACGCCTGATCCCGCTCTTTGTACCAGATGGGAAATTGTGAGAGACACAGTGTGAGGAGATGCTCTTGCACTGCAGTATTGTCACAACACAGCAGGGTCATGTGAGATTTAATTTGCTGCAGCTCTAGCCGTCATGGTAGTGGTAGGGGTGGTCGCTAAATCAAAAGTCGAGAGCAGTACATGTATGTCTTCTGGGAATTACTAGTGATGATGTCTTCTGAGATCTCAGATTGACTCTAGAGGGACATGATCATGATTTGGACAGAGTTTATTATTGAATTGTGCTGTTGTAAGTTGGAATTTCATGCCATTGTTGTGTGCACATGCGAGCACGGGATCATGAAGTGCAAAAGCTGTGTAGAAATTTTGCAACCAATATTTACAAGAGACGGCATTGGGTCCAGTCAGCCTGAATCAATTCCCTGAGGGTATCTCCCAGCGGCAGATTTGTGCACACAGATGGCCTGTCAGCATAGCCTTCAAGGTGCATGAACCCCGCAAAGGCCTCAGCCGCGCTCTAATAGCGCGCCATGCTGGCTCTGGGCCCCGTCTGCCCGTAGCCTGAGATCCTCGTGTAAATCACATCTGGCTTCATATCCTGCTAGCAGATTCACAGCTGTACAGAGCACTCAAAGCCCTGCAAACGCAGCACTCTCTTGTACTTGTCTCAGCCTGCATGCAAGAAAGCAGAAGACAGTAAAGGCTGAGGGGCTGGAAATATACCTTAAGGGCCGAGTTTCCACTTTTCCACTACGCCCAGCCTGAAGTTTGTAATGAGATTTCAATGAATACGTCAGAGCACTTGGCCAGAATGCGCAAGAATTCCTGCCCCTCCGGTTTGTGCAGATCCACAGTCATGCACCGCCTGTTGCGCCCCTATGTAAGGAACCCCTTTCTTCATTCTGCGTGAGCAGCGAATGTGATGCCATGCGGAACATGTGTCAGGGACGATGTCTTGAGAACTTTCGCTGTTGGATGAGCAAGCAGGTGGTGAAACACTTGAATTTGAATAGCAAGCGACCCCATCGACAAGAAACCCTAAGGTCCAAGCCAGATCTGGCTATCATGCCGCATGCACAGGTCCAAGATTGTCGGCGCGAATGCTCCGGTGCAGCTTAATTCATTCTGAGAGGGGAGGCGAACTCGCCATTATCCGTTCTGCGTGCAGTCATGCTATGAAATCTTTTAAAGCCTTATCCGTCCTGTGTTTTGTTATTGATTGGTGTTTGCAAAATGGCTGTTGCACTACTTCTGTTTTGACGACCTATAGGTCTGTTCCACAGCGCTTTATCCAGAAAAAAGAGCCTGTCATTATTTTTATAAGTTACCTTAAATATTTTTCGTTGTGGAAATAGTCGCACACGCAGTAGTCGCACACGAGTTTTTTGGGCATTACGTCCGGATTTTCCTATTACGAGCGAATATATAAATTTATCATAGCATGCATCATCTTGTTGACGCCAGAATATTATAATGTCTTCTATTCGACAAGTTGATACACTCGACAGTGATGTCGGGCCGGGTGGGAGCATGCTAGGCTCAGAAATTCGGAGATCGGAACCTGGCAGCATCAGTGGGTACCCAGCACAAAGTCATCTTGTAGAGCTATCAGAAGCGCCTAGTATAGCACAAATTCCGCTGCTGCAGCCCAACAAGGCTCTTGGAGAGACACGCATCCCTGCACAAGCCTCCATTGCTGGTGAATTTGTAGACATCACAATCGCAGAAGTGGCTGGTTCAGAGCACATGGCTGGCCGCATCGGCCAGGAAAGAGACCATCAAGCTCAGAGCAAGCTCATTTTATGGCTGCAGAGCATGTCTATTTTTTCGCGCACACTACAAAGGTGAATACTGTAAGCACTCCCCGAGATAAGGCATACTCCTGAAGGTAACAAATGCACTGCTCAAACTTTGAGCCTCAAAGAACAGGTTTGCAGCTCGCTCACATATGGTTTACTAACCATGCAGGAGCTTATGGGATTTTGGGACCACCACAATGGCTCTGGCGGCATTTGTCATGGCAACAGGAGCTCTGGCTGTTGCCATGATGGAAGGGCGCGTTCCTGTCTTTGAAATTGTGGTGAGCAGCACATACCTTGCTTCCCATCTTCTTGCTGCAGCTGAGCCAAGCACAAGAAACCCATTGCGACATCTGTAGCTGGTGATTTTCCTTGAGGCATCCCTTCAGCATGAAGTGTCCAGTACACTGTGTAGTTATTAAGGCCAGTGAAATTGGAAGTTTTGTGCCATGCGTCGAAGGTGATCCGGAGCAGTGTGAGCCTGATGCTGACACTGTTGGTCGTCAGGACTGAGAATTGGACATCCTACCTTGGCACCAAGCGCCTGTGGCCTATTCTGGCCATGCGCGGATTGAGCGGCGCTGTCGCAATGACCCTCTACTACGAGGCCATTGACCGGATGCCTCTGGCAGATGCGGTGAGATGGCATGACAGCCTCAGTAGAACCTGCTGACAGCCGCCCTCTTAAAAAATTTGATGCAGACTCCACGGAATGCTCAAGATACAATATATCTTGGTGTCCGTCGATGCGTTATCTTCTCAAGTCTGGATCACGGTGCCCTCAGTCTCAAGGATGTGTAGATAGGTGCAGCATGTCAACTAGGGGGTTCTTCTGAGCCTGAAGCAGCACATGCCCATGTAACTTGAGTTTCCCTCTCATCAACAGACCCCATGGATGCTCCCCGTATGCTGCTTCCCCGTCCCACCATTTGCTGTGACCAAATTTTGACACATTCAGACGCCAATTAATTGATTGTTTCCTCTTTCTGGGGGCCACACCTGAGGGTGTGTTGCCGTGCTCAGATCACCATCGTGTACAGCAACCCTGTCCTGGTGGCCCTGCTGGCGTGGGCGGTGCGTGGGAAGCTGCTCAGCATGCGCGGGTGGGCCGGCATTGCAGTCACGGTGCTGGGTGTTGTGGTTTTGGCTCAGCCGCCCTTCCTGTTCGGCGGCTATCAATGGTCACACACGCACATGCGTGGTAATTCCTTTTGCCAGGGTGAAATTTTGGCTCTGTCTGTCCCAAGATGTGATTTGTAGCGCGGAACGGGAGCCTGCGCAGAGGCGGCAGGGGAAATCTGCTGTCCAGATGCACTGAAGAAGAGAAGTCCAGCATCTTCTGCCTGCTTCCATTGAGCTTCAAGAATGAATAACTGTGCAGTTACAGAATGCGTCAGCAATGCGATATGCAAGGTGTCAGCCTGACTGCTGCGCTTGCAGGGTTTGTGACGGGACTCCTGGCGGCAGTGACTGCAGCGGCGGCCTATTTCATCGTCACCTGCATCCCCGACACGGAGCCTGCGCTTGTATTGGCCCTCTGGCTCCATGGGGCCGCCATCACTATGTCCATCGTGCCTCTGCTGGTGTGGAATCCTTCTTCATGGATTCCACCTGATTAATGTGGTTACAAAGGGATACTGAAAAATAGATAGTTAGTAACCCTTGACACTTTGACATCCCCTGGTTGTGGCTCTTTGAAGTCTCAGTAGCGTGCTTTTATTGTGGGACCACCTGGGGTATGCAATTCTTGGAGGCCTGCAGATGTATTTTCTGGCGTTTACTAAAGGAAATTTAGGTACAGTATTATAAGCTGCAATTACTGCAACCCAACAAGAGACCATATGTGGGAAAATATCACGTGCTGACCAGCTTGGTGTTGAGTGATGGGGCTTTCGTGCACGTGGGCAGGTGGGCTACCCGAACAAAGTGATGGTGCCTGGAGCATACGACTGCGGCATGCTCATCATTGTCATCCTCACATCTTTCCTAGGCCAGATGCTGCTTATCCATAGGGCCCAGATCCGAAATGCCTCCAAAGGCTCCTCCATCAACTGCACCCAGGTGTGTCTGTGCGCCTGTCAAGTGAGCTGCATCTTGTCACTGCCTAATAGGACAATGAAAAGCTGCAAGCACAGAGAAAAATTGTTTGCTACATGTACTGAAGAAGAGAAGCACCGTGCCTCATGGGGATTCTGAGCACCGGGTTCCGAGTCCTGGGATGCCCGCCTGCTGTACTGCACTGTTTGAGTGCTGGCCACTGCTCATTTTGCAGGTGCTGTACGCGCACATCTTCGGGGTGTTCCTTCTGAACGAGCGCGAGACTGTCTGGGGCGTCCTCGGCTCGCTGCTGATCGCCGCGGGCGTGGTGACATTGAACGACGCACAGGCACAGACGAGCTATTCCACCGCCGAGCCTCTGCCCAGGTCTCAGTACAGCGCTGTCAGCACAGCAGACAGGAACGTTGCAGGAGACTCGCAGATGACTAGCACAGTCACCACTGGGACGGTGGCTGAGAGCGGTGCTGAGGAGCCCGGCACGGTGGAGGCCGGTGCAGGAGGCAGCAGCTTCTTGCAAGCTCTGCTCACCCGCATTAGGCGTGCGGGGCTTTCAGCTGCCGGCACATGTCCTCAGCAGCAGGAGGGAGCCCGACAAGCTGAGCTGGCAGGCACAGTCAGCGCTGCTGACACAGCGGGAGCAAGCAGAGATGATGGAGAGAGCAGTGGGCAGGAGGGTGGCCCTATTGGCAGCCCATGCCAGGGCCAGCTCCTTATAATGTGCCACAGCAGCAGGATGGTGAAGGGAGCAGCAGCAGTGGGATCTTGACTGGAGAGGATGCAGGGGCTGAGGTGGCGGAGAGGAGGCGGGTGAGGGGGATCTTAGGTGGAGGCCGCCCTCTGAGAGACAGGGAGAAGAGCTGGGTGGGGGAGTGGACTTTCAGGCGGGAGGCAGGTGGCGGCGAGTCGGCAGCTGCCCTGGCTCACAGTGATCAGCTGCTGGGGCAGAGCAAACAGTGACTGCCGCGGCCGTTGTAAGGGTTTCTATAGAAGTCTTGAAGTGGACAGTGATACCATTCATCAGTGTGACAAGGGTGCATGTCTATGGCAATTTAATACCCCGGGGCTCTGTTTTGAGTGACATGTACAGCTGATCCGGGCATTACTGAATCAGCCGTATACGTACATTGCCTCTGGTCAGTGATGCTTGCAACATGCTTCTCAAATGCACTGTCTCATCAACTATTCAAATCTCACTGCCCTTGAGGCGCATCACTCTCAGAATTGAGGGGGCTTCCATCTGCAGTCATAGACCCATGCATGCGGAAAGCCACCACCAGCAAAAAAAATCAATGGCTCGAGCTCATGCGCTTAATTTTATAAATTGCGCGCTCTAAAGGATCAGAGCCAAAAAACTCTAGAAAAGCACCATGGACCGAAGAACGGCGCCGGCCGGCAAACATGGTGACAGAGATGGAAAGGAGCAAAAGGTGTGTGTAGGTGTTGGGGAAGTCCTCCAGCTGGACGTCTCCAGCTGGAGCTCCAGGTCCAGGTCCAGCTCCAGCTCCAGGCCAGGCCCCACGCCGTACCACCGTTAGAGGTACACTGGGAGCGGGGCCCGGCACCCAGAAAATCTAACCCTAATCTAGACTGGGACGTCCCAGGAATTGAACAGGCGACCTCTGGGTCGGGTACCTCACGGGGGCTTGTCGGCGATTCACCCGGTCCTCGGTGACCTTCTTGCAATTTCGATGCTACATGTACCGACCGCTCACGGCGTGTGTAAGCGCTGTTGTGTTTCAAAGAGCAAGTCAAGTGGAGAAAGGAAGCATGTTACAACGCCATTTCTTGTCAGGTATCGTTCGTTTTCCACAGCCCAAAGCAGCTGCTATGTGATGGCAGACACACAGGGTTAAGCAGATGCAGCCATTCCTGCTGTATAGTGAAAAATTTAAGTGGTTTTTGCGACGTGCAGATGTGAAAGCACCATTGTGGAGTGGTCACTGAAGGTTATAAGGTTTGAGATCCCCCATTGTCAACAGCGTCGAAGACGAGGACGTCCACCAAAACGGAAAATCAACGCTTGTGATTAATTTAATGTTAGAAGAGTACAAAAAGGGACTCTGGAGGTCAATGGCCCATCTAGCTGTCTTGTTTTGACCTGTAATGATCGAAAAGTGTTCCTTGGAAAGTTTCGCAGAAGGCAAGAACAAGAACTAGCAAAATAATCCGCATCACTTATGCTCACCTACATCAAACAGACAAAGAGGAATGCTGATGTCAGCGAAATGAATTGTACACCAGCTGGATATTTTTTTGGGAGTGACAAGGCGTCTACAGCAGGGCAGCCATTGCATGCCTAGTGACCTGCCACTCATGCATTTCCAGACAGTCTCAGCCTGTTAACAGAAAAGAATGTCTGGGGATGTTCACGGAGTCATCTAAAAGACTCGCCTTGAGTGATGCACGGGCACACCCGGCGGTAGAACGCGGATCACAGGCGGCTGAGGCCGGGGGCCGGCGGGTTCAATGCGGCGGGGTATGAGGAGGTGCTCGCGCGACTGGTGGTGGATCAGCCGCCGCGGCCGCCGCAGCAGCCGACCACAACTCCCAGCTCACCAAGGCCCTCGCAACGCAGCCCAGCGCACGGCTGCGGCTCGTTTGACGCCGCCATCATGCATGCACCCCCGTTGCTTTGTGTCTGGCTTCAGAACGTAACGATCGGTGCTTTACAAAGTTAAAGGACCTCATGTGATGAGGGCTGCAGAGAGCAAGGAAGCCTGCTGTTGTAAGACACTTATGTGCTTGGGAATATAGTCTGCTGCGGATTTGTTGATGATGTCGTATGCCAAAGGAGCCTGCCTTGTGGGTCTTCAAATCTGAGGAGTATTGTGTATCACATTATAATTCATTTTCCCAGTGTGAGGCGAGGGTTCTGTGATGCAGACCTGCAAAACGTTTTCCCCTGAACTCAATAGGACTGTGTCTCTGCGGGCAGGACTCGTTCCTGCACCAGTTTGGCGGCAGCGGCAAGGGGACGGCAAACGTGAGGGCGACACTTGCGCGATACCCGCTGCGCAGCCGCGCTCTGGAGCCCTGGTACCACACGCTATCCTACGTGGTTGACATCGCCTCCGGACAGGCGCACTCCATCGTCAGCTAGCACCCTCCCTCGTCCAGCTCATGGCCATCTACGCCGATCCCTCCAAGTATGCTTCGCCACCCTTCTGCCCCTTGGGCCATCATTCCCTAAGAACAGGCTCTGCAGGATGCCATCAATGCATGAAACCAGTCATTGCAAATGGAGCATGAGGCTAGCCAGGAGGTCTTTCAGAGCACGTGCTTGCACGCTCAGCTAGGGTATTACGAATTCAGATATGTAATCCAGAGGACCCAACTGAAGCACTGCATCTGGACTTACACACACGGAGCAAAGCTTATCGAAATATCTCACTGATCTCCTGATAATTCTATGCGTTGGAGTACAGCGCCGATTTGAACTCTAATGGCAGGATTCGGACATCTGTTCCGCAATCAAGCATCCTCTTACGCAGCTTACCGGCCAACCTATCCTTCTGGCCTTTACGAAGTGATCTATGATTTTGCAAAACTAGCCTCATACGACTCAGCACTCGATATTGCGACGGGAAGTGGACAGGCTGCAGCCGTGCTCTCTCGCAAGTTCCAACGGGTGCTCTTCCAGCATTGATCGCGTGATACATCTCTGCATGCATTCATGCTTGATTTGATAAAGCAATGTGAGTCAATCACTGCACGTTGAGCATTCTCCCCGTGCGCCCAGGTCGTGGCGCTTGACCAGTCCGAACAGCAGCTAAAAGAATCTGTTCGGCTACCCAACATCGAGTATGGCCACGCCAGCGCTGAAGAGACAGGCGTGCCGGGTGGCAGCGTTGATCTTGTGACAGTCGCACAGGCTCTGCACTGGTGAGCCCAGGACTACCTGCAAAGGAAGTTAGCTTCCTTTGTACCTGTCTTCAGTACAGACCTGGACAACTAACAGCCCACACCTGTCCCACAGGTTTGACCTGCCTGCGTTCTACAGAGAGGTCCGAAGGGTTCTGCGGCCTGAAGGTGCATTTGCTGCTTGGGGGTATGACCTTTGCGAATTCAAGGGCAATGCTGCGGCAAATGCGGCACTGGAAGCCCTCTATAACGGCACTCTGGGACCCTACTGGTCAGACAGACGGCGCCTCATCGAGAAGCAGTACAAAGGTTAGCTTGAGCTGCTGTTCATTAGCAAGCCAGGAAGCACACTCGCACAATGGTGAATTGTGTCCACGTGGGTGGATTGCAATCGTTTGCCGCATACTGATAATGCAATTCTCCGTTGGCATGCGCAGGACTCGAGCCTGGCCCTGAGCATTTTGGAGAGGTGAAGCGTGTCATCCTGGACACCATGACCGCAGAGATGTCTGTGTCTGCCTTGGTAAGGCAGCTGCGCAACCCTGTCGTGTGCCTGTCAAACTATAAACTATCTTTGCTGGATGGTCAGTGCACTGCAATCTTATCGCAATTATCCTTGTAGTGAGAGCTGTGGGGCCTTCTGAACGTTCATCCGGATAAGATCCCATTGAAGAAGTCTGGTACGGTGCAGATTGGATACCTCAGCAGCTGGTCTGCGTATGCGACGTACAGAGAGCAGCACCCTGACCTGCCAGATCCTCTGATCAAGTTCAAGGAGGCTTACAAGGCCGCCTCCGGCTTCACAAGTGACGAGGGAAAGGCCACTGTGTACTGGCCGCTCTTTGTGGTCCTGGCAAAGGATCCCCACCCCTTGAAGTAGAGGGCCATTTGCTCAATGTTCGGCTTGTTTCCTGTCTGTTATTTTTCTGTGAATCCTCAGATCTGCCCAGGATATCTCTGTGTACTGGGCTACATAGCACTGGCTAAGGTACTGCCTGCTTTGAGACTAGTTCCACTCTGACGGCGAGTCCGGTTGTTTTGCTGTTCATATGCATGCTTGCTGCTGAACTGCACTTTCTGCTACTTGTTGCTGACAGTGCCAGGCTGTTAAGAATATTCAGCTTGACTTTGTACTCCAAAGCTTTATGCGCTTGGTAATGAAAATTGCCACGAGCTAGAATTACCTGTAAATGTTTAGATCGATTCCATCACCATCGATGATATCATTGATTGCAGACAAGGTGCTTGACAGTGATACAATGTAAGGCTGTTCCCGGGGTGCTGGCAAATCAGTACCCAGTTCCATTGAGGCTGCAAATAGTGTCAATAATATGGTCACTGCCATTCTCATGTGGTGTTGTGAAATGCTTCTTTACAATGCTGATTGCTGAATATGTCAATAAGCAATGCAGGATGATCTAGAAGAATGACACAATCTTGGGACGAGGGACATCTTCGTCATCAGATTCGCTGCTGCCCTCCTCTTGACTGTTATCCCCACTGTACTCCACCAAACCACCAAGTCCTGCGCAGGCCACAGCCCAGTCACTCACCACTCAGGATTGGTCAGCTCCCCCACAATGATATTGTCCTGCATTTGAGTTGACACCAACATTTGATACACAGCGCGAGGTGTACCTGCAGCATCTTCTTCTTTACTTTCCTCCCTTTCATTTTTTGAGCCTTCATGACTGTATTCTGCAGACTCGGCTGAGGCATGTGCAGCTGCGTCATCTGCAGTTGCTATTCTTTCATGCGAGCGCTCATGCGCGCTGGCATCTTCTTCGTCCTCCACTGGTTTCAAGCCGATAGAAGGAGGCACCCACCCTGCAATGCAGGCGCCAGAATATAACTGACCCGTTAGGTCTGACGCTTGGATTTGAACCTGTGTGTCTTTGCTGCATATCACATGCACACGAGCTTGACTGAAAAAACCAAGACAGCATTACCTAGAAAATTCTTGTTTAGACTTTGGAAGGCATTTGTTTGCAGCGCACCACCGATGCTGAGGGGCCCGTCATCCTTGCGAGCTTGTGCTACCAGCTCTGCATGGGACACCTGGGCTGCTCGTGCGGCTGCTTCTGCTGCAGCCGCCGCAGCTGCATCCTCCCCCCTTCCCCTTCCGCCCCTTCCGCGCCCTGTGCCACCTTGTCAAAGCCACAGTTGAAAGTATGAGGACAATACCTTCTGTGTGCCCGATGCCTGGGAGGCAGGTAAAACACTAATAATCCATATTTAGCAAGCCCTTATATGATGAGGAGCCGCAGCTGCACCTGTCATCCCTCTTCCCGCCCCTCGTGCCGGCGCTGGTTGTGGCAGCCGGCCAGGCACGCCTGTGGAGCCAGCATGGTGATAGCCCGTGCTGTGGCCCTGTTGCTGCGGCAGGCCAGAAGGCGAGGGGTCATCAAAGGACGCCGGTTCGGCCGGGGGCGGTCGCGTGGGCAGCGTTCTGGCCCCTGCCCGCCCACTCAGGCTGCCATCATTTGCCCATGCTGCTGCAGCCTGCCACAGGAATGCGGAGTCAGACTTCCAACTAGAGATGGTTCGCACTTGGACCTTGTATTACTTTAACTCACATATCTGAGTCTCTCTCGTTCATCAACTTCTAAGATTTTTACTGTTTTGAGCTCCCCAGCCTCGATGTCCGTTCCTTAATCTTGACTTGGCCAGGGCATATCCTGGCGCCATCGCATTGGCGATCATCTCCCCAGGCGGGCTTAATTACCGCCCCTGGGGCTGCATTTCCAGGGGCTTAAGTACCGCCCCTGGAAATGCATGCTGTTATCATGGGTTGAATAAAGAGATGCAGCAGACTGCCCATTGTGTTGGGATATGCTTGAAAGGCGCACCAGAGCAGCCTCAGCAGCGCCACGGCTTGCCCCCATCTGCAGGTCCCGCAATCGCCTGGCTTCCTCCTTGGCAAGAGCCTTCTTGTGTGTTGGACCGTTCAAGTGCTGCTGGTACAGCGCATCTCCACTGAAATTGGCCTGCACAGTGGTGCCGTCATGACATCTAGGCATGGCCCTGTCTTGAGGTGATCGAGGTGATCAAGGTGATCCTCTGCACGCATATCACCAGACCCGAGATGAGGGGTAGATACCTGGCACAGATCGCAGCGCAGCATACGCGGCCCACCAAGGGCAGCAGCTCTCTCCACAGCGGCACTTGCTGCCGATGCAGGACCTAAAGCCACTCCACCCGTTGCATTTTCTGGGACTACACGCTTGCCGTACAGGTCACCCCCACTCTCCTGACCAGCCTGCATTTGCACAAACATTACATTCCCCAACAATGCTCCAGCTGAAGCCAAAGCTCTAGTTAAAGGATTTCAAGTTGTCCCGTTGGAATGATTCAAATGTACACGTGCAGACCAGCAGCACAAAACATCTTTGCGTAGCAGAACTACTCAAGACGGCATGTCGCACCGCGCGCTCCAGCCTGCCCTGATTTCGCCTGGCATCACGACTATGCATTGACTTTTTCAAGTTCTCCATCTGCACAGACAGGGACGCGGAATTTCCACGTCTGCTCATGGTGGCAAGATGGGATTGGAACTTCGCTCTCTGCCAATACGATCCGAGTATAATAAATTCTGATTTATAAGAAACAGAAGAAATAAAAAGGGCCTGGTATCAATAACTAATCAATATGACACGCATCGACCAACGCAAGGAATTTCTTGCATGCGCCCGCGGCCGCACATGACTGGCACATGACTTGCACATGGCCTTAAATTTGCAAATCTGGAGAAACCTTGGAGTCAATGGATCGAACGTGACATTTAATCTTGCTCAATTGCTATTCTTTGGCTAGACGTGGGGCCGGTGAAGTGACGATCTCTCCATCCGGCTCAAAACAAACCTGGCACACATCTTGAAATCCTTAGAAGCGGATGTTTCACCCTGTTTTGTAATTCATCACAGGAAAATTGCTGAAATCGAGAACAGTGCATCTAACTTATCTGTGCTGTCCCTGTGCCATCTCAAAGCGTCAAGCAGATGCCTGACTGAACGGGTGCAAGAGCATATGTAGAAGAGGAAGGGAACAATGAGGAGCCAATCACCTCAGACACCTGAGCGTGCTCGACATTCTAGGTGGAAAGATAGTAATTGCTTTGAGGTCTAGTGAAGAGCTGATTCACAGCAGTAGCAAGGCAGCAGTCGACCTGCAAAGGTCAATACAGCTATCTCCAAACCGACGATTCCTGTATCTGCGATGCTCACACTGCACATGCATGTGGTCTTTGCAGGAATCCTAGTGGTGTGTCCAAGGTGGTTTCGTTTGCCGATGACGACAGCAGTAATTCCAGCTCTCGCCAGTACTCTCCTGCTGCCCCGCTCGAACAAATCGACAGGTAACTTGTAACTGCCCTATCGGCAAGTATACTTTATAATATTGTGCTTGTCATGGGTCTACCATTGGAGCCAACCAGCTTCATAGGGCTCAAAGGGGAGCTTGTTGTATTGAACAGTGGCAAGAAGCGCCGAGCTACTCCCGCTGGCAAATTCAACGCTCTGTTCCGACGCGGGACGCACAAGACGGGCAATGCTCCGGAGGCGTCGGCCCGATCCACAGCCAGGCGGTCCTACCATAACAGGACGGCCTCCAATGAAGCGCTCACAACCTCCAGTAGGGTTAAGGAAGAAGCCTGTGTGCTGTCATTGACACTGCAGTCATAAGTATCCGAGCAGGTTCTGCAGAGTTGGAAAGAGCCCATCTGAAAGTATACCACCGCATCCTTGAAGATTATGTGAGCTGGCATCTGCTGGTAGCCTCCAGAGATACCAGCTCAGACAAGTTCAAGAATGCGGTGGATTACCAGGGACCAGGAAGACTGCTGCCAGGCTGTCAGATAGATGACGTGTTCCTGCTTTTTGTTGCAAGGCTGAGGGTGTGGGGGCTGGTGCAGCCGGAGCTGGAGTGAGGCTGGGGGGACTGGCCACGTTTGAGAACGGGGACTTTGACCTGAGGAGCGACCTGCACAGCCTGACGGAGAAGGGCATCGATGTGCTGCGCACCGACCTGGCAGCCCTGGACCTGGAGTGCGCCGAGGAGCTGCGCAAGTCTGTGCACGCCAACTACACACACTTCATCACCGCCTCCCAGGTTTGTGCACCCACTTTCTTGACGTATTCTGACCTTCTTTGGTGACCTAGTCAGGTGCTTGATGGGAGTATGCATCGACCCCTCTGCATTGGCTGCCTCCTGGACACATTGCTCCAAGGCAGAAGGTGTGCAATGAGTGTGAACAGGCCACTATGCGTCGGCCCAATACGAACTCACGGAGGAGTGACAAAGGACCCATGTGTGCATCTTGTGCAGGGCGTAGGGAAGCTGGACTCTGAGATGGGGGTCCTGCGCAACTACCTGACCACGTCATCGGTGCTGGTGACCGCGCTCAAGGACGTGGCCGCCATGCGCGCAGCGCCTCTCACAGCTGCCCCCAAACGCGAAGCCGCCACCTCTACCAGCGCTGACATCGATTGGACGCAGACCACTGAGGGCCTCAGGTAGCCAGCTGCTTATCGGACCTTGCATACATGGAGCAAGACCTTTCCATGCCAGCCTGTCGGGAAGCACAGGGCAAGTTGATAGGCCCTGGTTTTGGCAGCACTGCTGGCAGGATGGAGGGTAATGGGCAGCAAAGCAGTGGAAACGGGGAGATGGAGAGTCACAATGAAACCGAAAGGAAATGGGTACTTGCAAGTGCAATGTCTTAAAAGTCTGCTGCCTGTGAGAGGGCAAGTGGCGTGCGCAGGTGGGCGGACTCGTTGGACGAGGTTGATGTGACGATAGCGGAGAGGCGGCCGCTGGATGCGCTGCAGGCGCTGCGGCGGGTGGAGAAGATGCTGACGCGGCCGCCCTCCCCCCAGTCCGACCCCCTCCACCTCAACAAAATCGTCCAGGGTGGGGTCCCGTTGCCGATTTCCTCTTGTATATCGCGCAGAACATCAGGTTTGCCCCTGGAAATGGCGCCACTGCTCTGCACTGGGATGCCCTAGCGGGCTGCAGGGGGTGCAACCCGAGAGACTGCGGTCATATGTGACCTGAAATTCTTCAGTGGGCACATGTGTCGCATGTCAGGAGCAGCTACTCCCTGGCTTCAAGTCCATGCCTGGTGCTGGCTTGTCATACCCTTTGGTTCCAGAGGAACTCAAATAAACCCAGGGACCCATCCGGAAATGCATGGTGCGGGATAAACTAGGGGCGTACTATTGGGAGCCGGAGAAGACAGTCTTAAAAGGGTAAAATCGCGTGTGCAGAGGCGCGGGCGGAGCGGCAGCTGGGGCAGCTGGAGGAGCGGCAGGCGCAGCTGGCGGCCATGTGCGAGTCAGCGCTGGTGGAGGCGGCTTCCGGGCACCTGCCGGCGGACGGCGGCGCGAGCGAGCTGCGGCTGGCGGCCGGCGTGCTGGCCTCCGTGGCCGGCAGCCCCCACGCCGCGCACCGGCTGCTGGCCGCGCACTCCGCCCGCCTCAAACGCGCCCAACAAGCCCTGCTCAAACCCCAGAACACCGGTGCGGACCTCTGTGGGACCCTGCCAGCCTCCCAAGAAGCCTTGCACCATTATGAGTGTTCTTTCAGGGGACTCTGAAAATCCTGTAAATTACTCAAATTGTTCTCTGATTGTTTCAACGCTTCCATAATTCACAGGAACCAGATGTGCTGGCTTTTGGCATGGGCCATGCAGTTCTGCGTTTTGGTGGCATGCCCGCATTGCACTTCGACCTTGCGATTGCAGGGACATTGGACGGACTTGATTTCAAGCAATTTACATGACCATCAAGAGCGTATATCAAGAGGGCAACTGTGAACTTATGAAAAAAGCGCAATGGACTGCTGATCGACAGGTGGGAGTGATGTGGATGGGACGGAGTACGCAGGAGCACTGTCACAGCGGGTGTTCCAGACAGTGGCATCGGCCGCGGATGACATGGCGGCAGTCTTTGCTGACGACACACCCGAGCTGTCATCGCTCTTCGTTGTCTGGGCGCTGCAGGTACTTTCAGTATTCCCCTTGCTGCTGCCAACAGCTTCTGATTTTTCTCTGAGTTCTACACCTGACAAGCATAAGGGACACTCCGCTTGATTCCCAAGAGTTCCATAGCATTGATGTCAAGCCCATCGTTGAATGCACATGCTAGGCATGTCATTGTTTTGGCATGTAATGTATCGACAGCCCGTGACCATGCTAACATGATTGCGAAACTTGGATTGTGCAGGAGACGCAGCGGGGCGCGCTGCTGATAAAGCGGCACGCGCTTTCGCCGTTTGCGGCGCCGGCGGGCCTGAGCAGCACGGTGCAGTGCTGCAGCCTGGCGCTGGTTCACTGCCGCGCGCTGCAGGCCTCCCACAGCCTCGCCCTCGCACCCTCCCTCCTGCGCGAGCTCTGGCCCGCCTGCGACCAGGTGACCCCCGCTGCCCTGCCCCCGGCTTGTTTACATTCTGGGCTGTGCTGAATTACTCTCCCACTGAAGATCTGGTCATAAAGAGGCACCTGCTCCCGGTCATGTGTATACTGGACTCTGCTGATCTGCTCTCACGGTGAAGGATGCCATCATGACGAGGCATCTGCTCCAGGCCATGCAGATCATGGGCTGTGCTCATCTGCTCTCACACTGACGAAGATGTGGTCATGAAGAGGCACCTGCTCCCGGCTATGTGTATCATGGACTCTGCTGACATGCTCTCACACTGACGAATGAGGTCTTGACGGGGCATCTGTATATCTTGTCTGAACCACGCGAAACCGCTTTTCAAAAACGAGCTTGTAAAGATGCACCTGGGGCCCTGCTCTTGCCCTTCTGTTTCCTACTTCTCTGGTGGCAATGACAAAAAAGGCCTTGAAGATGCCTGGAGATATCCTGATTGGCATGCGATTGTGCTGCAGTGCTTGGGGCAATGGTGCCTTATGTGATGTCTTTGCTGGAGTGCTTTGACTGCTTTTGACTAGTTAACATGTGAGAGAGGGATGAAAGCGTGCCAAATTAAATGCTCTCTGGGGCGTTGTCAAGATGATGAGGAGCTTATGCCACAGAATGTGTGGGTGGCAGGTATTGGATCGGCGGTTGCGGCGCATAGCGGATGAGTTGCGGCTGAGCGTAGCGGACGAGATTGACCGGATTGCGGCGCAGGGCCTGCCTTCTACCGAGGAAACCGGCTGGGCGCAGCTCACTGCCGCCTTCCCCTCAGCAGACAACCTGCTCGATGAGATCCAGGTGCACTGCTTCGCTAGCTTGAAGATTTATGCAAGCACATGGCAGTGGCATGCAACAGCGATGGGCAGTGATTTCTTTTCTGGAGCATATGACCGCAGAAATCTTACTGAAGCAGACAGAGGTGTTCCTTGAACTGTTGCTGCTCCACATTCTCGTATATCAGGAGGGCACACCCGCATTCTTTTGTGCGTTAGATTGCCTGTTGCGCATGCAGGCAGTTGTTCAGATCCTGGCTCCGCTGGCTGGACCGCGCGTGGCAGAGGCGCTGCGCAAAACTGTCAATGAGATGTTTGGCGTTTACACCCAAGCGCTGGCGGCTGGATTTGCAAAGTACACCAGGCCTGACGGCACTCTTCCACCTCGATTAGGTGGGTCTCTGCCACCTTTCAGGGATTTGCAATATCCAGCCACGATCGCATGCACGTGTGCAACATCATTATTAAGTGCTTGTAAGCCCGGGGTTTATTGTTTTCTATCTGCATGAAGTTCACTTGCGGGGCTACCCTTATATTCATCTCGGCGCTCGCTCTGCCTTGAGGCGTGCCTTTTGCATTCTCATTAGGCTGTTTTTGTCTGCTTGAAGTGCAAGATGTGCACTTCAAGCTGCTCTATTCGATCAAATATCATGTGTGGTGCATCTGCACAGGGCCTGCGGCTGAGCCGGCCATGGAGATAGCTGCGTCGCTCGTGGAACAATTCTTGCCAGAGTTGATGGTGCCACTGGCTGACAAGTGCGGCAGCAATCTTGATATGGCGGAGATGATGCGGCTGATTGACTGCCTGGCTGGTGAGCTGGGCATGCAACGAGCCGAACAGTGAAACACTGTGACTGTTGATTAGATTAGATTACCATTTGTAGATGCGGAAATTCTTGCACGCAGAAGGCGTATGCCTTCTGCCAAGCTTTCAAAATTGAACACTTTTGGTGTGAGAAGGGTGCAAAGTGGGACTGTGGAGGCCATTGGCCTATCGAGCTATCTTGTTTTGACTCGTGAAACCAGCATAAATTTCCATTTCGGAAACGCCCTCCTCTTCGACGCTTTTCGACAATGGCTGCAATCTTTAGAACCTTCAGTGACCACTCCACAATGGCAGCACGCATGATGCTTGCACCTCTGTACCTTGTCATAAATAACTATTTTCGGCACTGTACAGCAGGAAAGGCTGCATCTGCCAAGCACTGTGTGTTTGCCTTTGCACACGAGCGCTCGCTAGTCTTGGAGTCTGGGAAACGAACGATATCCAAGAACACATCACGTCAAAACGGTTTCTTTTCCCAGATGAGTTGCTCTTTGAAACACAACAGCGCTCATATACGCCGTGAAAATCTGAGCGTTTGGTACTTGTAGCATCGAAATTGCAAGAATGTCACCGAGGACCGGGTGATTCGCCGACAAGCCCCCGTGAGGTACCCGACCAACGGTGCTCAAGGTCGCCTGTTCGATTTCCTGTCTCAGCAGGTTCAGATTCGCAGATTTTCGGATGCCCAGCCGGGCCCCGCCCCCAGTACAGCCGCTGAAGGTGGAGGGGTGGGGCCTGGCTACCTGCAGCTGGAGGACTTCCCCAACACCTACCGACACCTTTTGCTCCTTTCCACCTCAGTTACCATGTTTGCCGGCCGGCGCCGTTCTTCGGTCCATGGCACACATCAAGACATTCTTGCCATGACGCTTTAGAGAGCACTGCAGATTACATGAACGCATGAACCGTTATCTTTTTTTTGAAGCTGGCTTTGAAGATCGTCAAATCTCTGCATGCATGTGTCTGTGCCTGCAGATGGAAGCCCCCACAATTTTGGGAGTGATTTGAATAGTTGACGAGACCCTGCATTCTAGAAGCATGTTTTAAGTATAGCCGAACAGAAGCTTATACGTATACGGCTCCTTCAAATGTGCCCGGAGCAGCTGTCACTCAAAACAAGTATCCAACCAAATCTCAATTGTACACAACACTGATGTCACACTGAACTTTAAATTTACACAGTCTTGAAGCTGCAAAATGCCCTTGCATGCTGACTGCAAAGACTGGCAAGTTTCAAGCTTGCAATTGCTGCTCAATTGAGGTGTCAAGCTCTCATGGGCCTAACATGAGATCATCCGTTGAAGCCCAGGTCACCTAGAGGCAGCAGTGGGTCTGTCGCCGTGAAGAGGGCAAACAACCTCTGAGATGCCTTGGGCCCCACTCTTTGGGTCCCGCCGGGGGGCTTCAGATCCGCCACAAGATTTTCCTTCTCCCTCTGGCTCCTGCAGATAACATGCATGCCATTCTGACAGAGGCGCAACAAAATGCCCATGCAGGTGAAGACAGTGTTGACGGGAGCACTCGATCGGCTTTTGGAGGAACGACAACCATGAAAGTGATTTTATGTGGTGCTGCCGCCAGCGTTGGCTGACATGATGCAAAGGGCATCTTGACGACTAAAGATGGCTCTTCAGGATGGTCCGCCCAATTTAACATTGATGGTCCCTCTCCCTGCTGATAAGGTGCAAACTCACCCTCGCACAATCCCTCCTGAACACCTGTGCTGTGAATGCATTGCATGCAAGGAAGATAAAGGGTGGCGAAGCACACTTGGAGGGGTCGGCGTAGATGGCCATGAGCTGGCCAAGGGAGGGGTGCTGGCTGACGATGGAGTGCGCCTGTCCGGGGGCGATGTCAACCACGTAGGATAGCGCGTGGTACCAGGGCTCCAGCGCGCGGCTGCGCAGCGGGTAGCGAGCAAGCGTAGCTCTCACGTTCGCCGTCCCCTTGCCGCTGCCGCCAAACTGGTGCAGGAACGAGTCCTGCACATGCGAAGTTACACATCCATTGAGAATCTATATGACAGTGGAAAGGTCCCCTTTATAGAAGCCCATGCCCCACACCGGAAGCAAAAGTCTGTTGAGAACCCTAATTTCTGACAGTTGAAGGCCCACGTGGCAGGCTTGCTCAACATGCAACGTCAGACACAGGGACCTCTGCAGCAGGCCAAAAGGTGCTGCACCGATATGTCCTAAGATAGCAGGATCCCTTGAGCAATGCAGCCCACATCAGATGAGGTCCTTGAACTTTGTAATGCAGCAACTGTCATGCTTTATGGCAGGACAAAGGGTCCACAGAGGGGTGCATGGCTAATGGCAGCGTCAGGTGGGGCGCAGCCGTGCGCACCTGCACTTTGAAGGGCTGCGTGGCGAGGGCCTTGGTGAGCTGGGAGACATGGTCGGCGGCGGCTGCGGCGTCGGCCACGCAGCGGTGGCGCACCCCCGGCTGATCCACCACCAGACGCGCCAACACCTCCTCATACCCCGCCGCGTTGAAGCCGCCGCCTCCCGGGCCCAGCCGCCTGTAGTCCGCGTTCTGCCGCCGCCTGCGCCAGTGCACCACTCGGGGTGAGTCTTCCAGGCGGTCCCATTAAAACTTCCCAGACGAGCTGTCTCTTGGCAATGAAGCCTGATGAGCTCTTGAGCAGCAGGTCACTGGGCTTCCAACAGCTGCCTTCCAAGGTAAAAGGCCTTGTGAGATAGCAGCTTTTATAACCAGCTTTGAGCTTGCTTAGCTCAACAGAATCAAGCGAGAGATGTAAGTCACTGACACATATTAAAATACATTTAACCAAGATGGCGATGCGCACTTGAGGTAGCTGTGCAGCCCCTCGATCAGCATCCCCAGGGTGTGGCCTGGATGCGCCGCGGCCACCCTCGCCAACACATTCTCCAGAGTGTCTTTCTCCAGCAGCGCCACCAGCTCCTCCCCCTGCACTTCAATTTGCCCAATGAGAGACCATTATGTCCTCGGCTTGCCCTCGGCTTGCCCTTTCAATTTGAGCAAGCACGACTATGAGAAAAGTTCAAAGGGATGGAATGGCGCACCGTGATGTACAGCAGCACATAGGGAACGTCCTCGTGCTGCGGTGCATCGCCCTCGGCATCCACTGCCTGACTCGCCTGCTGCATGCACGCACCCTCACGCATACGATTGACAATCAATGTGGATCAGACAAGCTGGAATTGCACACAGTCACTAGCCAATGGTGTGCTCAGGCCATGCTACCGCACAGTATATTGGGTGTTTTTGACTGAACGGAGGATGATGAGCATCCACGGCACAATGGCGGCTGACTACAGATCTGAAACATGACTAGTCAAGTTCCATATACGCACCTAATCCTATGGATTGGAAATCGCGTGTAATTTTATAATTTTAGTAATAATATAGTCATATGTAATTCAGCCAGCACCAGCAATGCTCAGCTGGGGTGCTGGGAGATGTTATTAGCTGAGCTGGCAGGGCGTGCCTGCGAGGCCTCTCCGTCTGCGCTGCGGCGGTACACGCGGCGTTTCCAAGTGAGGGACCGCAGCGCCGGCCCGAGCGGCAGCGGCCCGCCCAGGTTTACCTCGTAGCGGTACTCGTCGGCGATGAGTCGCTCCATGATGCGCAGCGTGGTCGCATGGTTCATCGCCGCCGGGCACAACACCGGCAGAATGTCCTCCAGCGCGCTCTTGCCTGTACGCGCAGCACCCCTGTCAGGACGGCTGTGGGGAGTGGGCATCAACCGGGGACTTCTGACAGCCATAAACAGTGGCGGCTAATTGACTGGAGCCCACTCCTAAATGGAATTTCAAAAGGTAAGTGTCCAGGACGGTTGCTGGGTGAGTCATTGGGCAGGACAGTTGGCCTGTCACATTAACCTGCTGGGAAGTTGGACAGCAGCATGTATTCAGCAAAGGATGCCTGCTGAGCTACTCAAAAGAGCTGCGGGGCAATGCTCTCACCGTTTTCTCGCTGCCTGTCCAGCCGCTCTTGAGCCTTTCGTTGCTTTTCCTCCTCCCTGCGCACAAATAACAACAGTCCTGAGGTGCATTTCGACTTTAGCTAATAGACTTCAGCTGTCGTGAAGGTGCATCAAATCAGAGGCGTACTTCTGTGCAGCCTTCTCTTGCTTTGCGCGCTCCCTGGCTGCCTTCCGTTCCTGCTTCTCTACTTCCTTTGCTGCAGCGGCTTCCGCCCTCTCCTCAGCCGTCTTGCCCCGCACCCGCCGCCTACACCATCACACATGCAACCCTCATCCAAATGTATATTCATTCTCTCATCCCTTATTACAACCATTGGCAATGGCAGATTCAAGAGTTGGGGAGACTCTCTTGTGTGCAGGGAATTGATGGAGTGTTTCTCTGTAGCTGTACTTTTGGGGCCTTGGAGGGGAGTCTGGCTCGAGATCGCTGCTGTGCTGGGCAGGCGGAGAGGCGGGCATGAGTGGGCTGCCAGGCCTAGGCTCATCTGGGACGCCAAGCGTGGGATATTGCTGCTCTGGCGCCTCTGCCGCATCATGCTGGCTAGGATCCTGCTGTGATGCGTCGAAAGTCTGCGAATGCAAAAGGCATAAAGAAGACTTAGCCTTTGGCAAGCAGGCGGCAACATTGCATCTGCAAGCTTCCACACTCCATGCGCAATCATCCTGCAGAAGGCCGACGCAATCTAGCAGGTGTCCTTGTGCACACCTGTCCCTCATCATATGAAGCAAGGTACTGGGGTCTCTGACGTTTTCGCTGCCCCCGAGCGTGCCCACTACCCTCTTCTTCTACATCAACGTGATGGGTCTCGGAACCTGCATTCAGATGCGGAATCTCAGGCGCAAAAGTGCTTTCCAAGGACTTTGCTGTGTCATAGGATCATCTCTGGCAGGGCGTCTTGCGGACCTGCCCACCGACGACCAGGCGGGTGTGAGTGAGTCCTTTGAGGTTGAGCGGTCTCAGGTGACGATGTTAAGTCGAAAAGGTCGTCACCAGGCAATTCCTGGGGCCTGAAGGCACACGTACCTTCATATACATCGATGGACACCAAGGGCCACAAATTCAGGAGAGGAACTACAAAATCTCTTCCTGATGCTATCAACATTGATCCTGCTCGCTGTTTTGGAGGCCAATTTATAATATATGCTTTAGAAGCCAAGGCATTGAACATCAGAGAGGCATATTTCGCACTTTGGCGCTTGAAGAGCGATGGAGTCCCTCAATCCCAAGTCTGCAAGCAATTCTTCCTCATCTTCTGACATCATCTTGATGAGATGTAGAGGTAGGACGAGTCGTGCAAAGGCTCTGTAATGCAACTAAGTGAATTTTAGATTGTATTCTTCTGCACACTATTGTCCTGAAGATTAAGAACCAATCTGCATAGAATTGTTCAAAGCAGCTAAAGATGGCAGAACTTCATTCAAGGGACCATGAGGATGAGCTCTCAAAAGCATCAGGGCAGGTCACAATTGGACGGCTTGTCCAAGAATTTCCATCTGAGGTGGTGCAGCTTCATCCCCAGATGCCGTAATCTTCGAAGCTTCAAAGCGAGCGGCATGAAGCAAAACACTAAAAAAAAATAGTCAAGTAAGATGGGAGGGCTGTGTGGTCTGTGTGGTGGATCATCCGTCAACGGAAAAAAGACAGGTGAGTACCTTTCTGTTGTGCGTAAGTTTCGATGCATCTGCGCAGCAATTGCCACTTCAAAAACAGCCCATCTTGTTTCGTTTTACTAAAGAGATATGACAATTCATCAATGTGTGCTATTTCTGTGCAATCTGTTCATACTACTCTCGTGATGGTGCTGCTTGTTCGGCAACCTTTCAGTTGAGAGCCCTCCAGAGACAACGGTCAAGGCGGCACCCTCGCCCAGCACCCAAAATCCTCATGCAATTCACCGTCTCATGCTCCTCGTGGACGAAAGGGCCCGCGACAGCGACCTGAATAAGGCTGTAAGAAGGCTGCGCATGCAGGGCCAGCATGAGGTTCTGGTAAGTCTGCCCTTGCATCCTGAACTTATCAAGAATGCAGACAGAGCACAGTGTTTCATTTGGTAGCAGCAAGCGTCTCCTGGGGCTTGGGGAATTTCAGCAGCTCTGAGCGATAAGGTGGGTTACGCGCAGATTCATGAGCTGAAGAAAGACGGCGATGCAGAGAAACATGTCCGCGCAGCCTTTGACGGAGCTGCCATGAGTCCTGCTGAGAAGACCATACATGTCTTTGTGGCCTGCGGCGGTGATGCCACCGTCAATGCAGGTACGCACATGCATCCCTCGAGGTCAATGTGTCTAGCTCGCAAACACAAGATGGTCAGCTGTGCGCTGGAAGAGTGATGAGATTGTCATTTGACAAGGAAGCTTGTTTGGTGTACTGGCAGTTGCTGGGGCGCTCATAGGATGCGCAGCGCCGAAGAGTTGCTGCATGGCGGTTGTGCCTCGTGGCCCGGGCCCCCATGACTTTGCCACCTTCCTGAATCTGCCTCTCAACGCCACTGAAGCGCTGGACATCGCCGCAAATGGCGACAGCGAACCCATTGACATCGGGCTCCTCAACAAAAGCCAGGTGCGTTTCCTGCATCTCCTTGGCTCTTGGCCAAACAGATTGCACCAAGTTTAATCAGCGTTCTCTCTGTTTGTGTTGGGATGGTGCTTGCTGGACTCCTTCAATGTGTTGACTTGCCTCTTTGACATCATTGATTTCCCTGCAGGTCTTTCTCAACATGGTTGTGGCTGGTTTCGCTGCCGAGCTGGATCCCAACGACGAGGCAGCAGCAGCGCCGGAAGCATACTACCCTGCGCTCGCAACAATCATCAGCCCATCAAAGGACACAGTCACAGCAGAGGGGTGCCGAGATGACAGGCAGACCACTGAAATAAATGGCGCCCTGGCATTGCTTGCCGTTGGCAACGGCGCTCACTTCTCAGGTGGGCATAATACTCCTTTCCTCCTGGAGAACCTCACCCCTTGAGCTCCAAGACAGTAGTGCGATTTCTATTGTTGGAAGGTCCCGGCCTGCACACATGCGCATCTCAATGCCCTCAATTGATGTCCAATATTTGGGATGGCAGGCGCAAGCTTGGACGATGGTCTTCTGGAGGTTCTGTATGCCATGGACCTATCCAATGAGCAGGTACATCCCCTCGAAGCAGCTCTGAAACTTTGGCAGCTCAGCCAGACAGTTAACACGTGCAGGGGCTGACGCCTCAGTCAGACGTTCACGAAAATTCTTACTGACTACACCCCTCTGTGCGCAGGCAGAGCTGCTGGCGCAGGGCTTGGCGACAGGCAGCAACTCAACGAACCTGCAGCAGGACATGCACAGCATGCACGTCCCCTGGCTGGAGGTGCATGCCCCGGGCGGCCTGCAGGTATGCACTACATGCCACATCCATGCCAACAAACGGCAGCAATCCTACTCCTCAAACCATTACATCACTGAGCCCTGAAGCAGGCGGAGATGGGTGCCCTTCTGGGCGCCTCAATGTTGAAGGTCAGCATTTCTGGAGCCAAGCTTGGGGTTTATGCTTACACCCCAGTCTCCCTTACTTCTGATTAATGATCACCTGTCATGAATGAAGTCTCTGAAGCAGCAGCTCAAAGGGGTGGCCTGTGGTGTGCAGCTGCGAGTGGATGGGCAGGTGCTGTTTGAGGAGGATGTGCGGTTTGAGGTGCTGCAGCGGCGCCTGCGGCTGGCGATGCCCAGGGGCGCCAACCAGGCGCGGCCCAGCCGCAGAGACCTCATCCAGCAGGCCAGGATGACGAGGCACGCGCGCAGCATCTCTGACAGCAGCCGCGGCTCGGGGAAGAACGCCTGAGAAGTGGCTGACAAGAAAATGCCTGCAGAGTTGAAGGGCCCAGGTTCCATTTGTACCGTCAGAGTTTGGATGTCTGGCAAGCGTTGTTGCTGGTGGCCATTGCCGCAGAGAACATGTTGAGGCTAGGACCCCGAGTCCCCGGAGGTCTCAGGAGGTTGGGGCATTCATTGCTACACTTCATGCGCATTTTGAGGTGACACTGTACATTTTTGGTTTCTAAATGTGAAGATGAGGTGTCAGTCGATGCAGAGCAGCATCTGATCCAACGGAATTGTACTTGCCAATGACTCGCATGGAACATGCTAGCTAGTGCACTTTAGTGCAGTGTAGCAGTGTGTCAGCAACCTGAGGTTCCACTGGCACCGCCGGTGCCGCACGGTGCGGCACCGGACAGTGGCCTCATGCGAGTAGTAGACATCCTCGTGAGGGCAGGCTAAATCAACAATGGCTGCAGGCAGCATGCTTAAAAAATAGTAGCAGCCCACAGCAGATTGCTTAATATTCAGAATCTGCTGGCTTTGGGATCCCCTGCCCTGCAGATATCGGTAAGAACAGGTCTTATAACCTGAGGGTCCTGAAAGGGAATTGTTGTAGAAAGTTTGCACATGTTCCACATGGTTCCATGACTACAGCAGCATCTCGAAGGTGCCCTTCTGAAAGGTCAAGTACTCACACAGCAATCATCGTCCAAATCCTACCGCCTGTGGCTCACATTTGAACTCATCTGGTCAAGATGTGCAACGTTCCTTCCGGTGCCGAGGCCTACGGTAGCCTGTATGCTGCTAGCAGTTCCGACGGGGTAAGTGCGAGATCCTAACAGCATGATATGATAAGCACTTCCGCCTGCATAGGTGCCTAGGGTCCAATAGATATCGATCTCGAGACGCTCCTTCTGGTCTCAGAAGGCAGATTTTTGTGTGTTGGCGGAAACCCTCGGGCACGGGCATCGCAACTGATCTCTTTATATTTCCTAGTGCTGTCTATGTTTTTATCGCATGACCTGACTAGATAACTGTAGTTGATTACTCGGAGAACCCTAGATAGTGCAGTCTCCGCGAGGACTGCAACGGCGGGGCAGCATCACCTTAGATCGCGTTTGAATGGAATACGCGTTTGTGGAGGGTTCCACTGAATTTGTTGAATTATCTGAGGTTCAAGGGCACGTGTCCCATGCGATTGTTTCATGCTGGCACAGTTTAGCGGAATGCCAGCTTTTGAGTATTAAGTCCAGGAGCGGTTGGCATGGCCTTTAATGAAATTATCTGCGCAACAGCATCAGATCAGCCCCATAACAGTGGCAAGGGAGCGATGTGACGTCCAGTGAGCATTTCGACCGAATGTGCAAATGAGGACTGGACCTGGTGGATAAGATTTTTTTGGTCATTCTGATTGGGAACCTTTCATAGCACAGGTGCTGCGCTTGGGCAACATCGTCCCTGACTTCACGGCAGACACCACTCATGGACCCATGAAGTTTCACGAGTGGATCGATGGATCCTGGGCAATCCTCTTCTCGCACCCGGCTGACTTCACTGTGCGCCCCTGGGAAGATGCTGTGACCTGTTTTGTGTTTGGGCAGGTCCGCTGTCAGTTTCATTGTTGCTGGCCAGCCTCTGACTGTGCTGAAGTGTTGGACAGAACTTGTCTGAGCACTTTCGGGTCCAACTCCTGTCTGGTTGCCCTTTGAGGCCGATGTTTCTGTAGGAAAGCAGGTCAAGCAGGTTTACATGAAGCTCTGTACAGCAAAGAGAATGACACGGGGTTTGTTCTTGCAGCCCGTCTGCACCACAGAGATTGGTCGTCTGGCCCTGAAGTACGACGAGCTGAAGTCAAAGGGGGTCAAGCTGGCAACCCTGTCCTGTGACCCGGTAAGCAGATGATTGCATCTGTGCTAGCTCACTGGTCTTAGTAAAATCATACTTTCTCTTCTGCACGATGCTGCACTGCTTGTCAGACATTTTGTTGTGCATGCACACAGGTCGAATCCCATACGAAGTGGCTGGACGATGTTGTGGCGCACTGTGAGAACAAGGTATGCCCACAATCAATCCCATGCTTGTGCATGTCGCATTCCACAATTTTGTCATAGAGTAGGAATCTTATATGAGTGTTTGCATGGATGTTGTGCAGGTCACCATCGACTTCCCCATTATCGCAGACCCCACGCGCGAGATTGCTGTGAAGTGAGTGGCTCTTCCTTAGCTTCTCAAATTGTCAAATGCGCAAATGCGCTGGGTGCTCGCGCAGACATACCTCCGCTTAATCCCTGAGACTGCTGATAAATATCAGCGTTCCTGTAGGAAAGAATATACTTGATTGATGTGCAGGTATGGCATGATCGACCCTGAGCTGAAGGACAAGGAGGGTCTGCCCCTGACCTGCCGCGCTGTCTTCATCATTGGTGCGAAACCCCATCCCACTGGGCCTTAGGAAGTTCTACTGTTGGTCTCACCAATGTTTGTTAGGGTGGCCGCCTGAGAGGCAGTCAACAGCAACAAGTAATGCAGTGCAGGCAAGGAAATGCATGGGCAAAAACGGAGCCGGATTTCATTTTCAAGGTGCACCTTTATAGATAATTGTGCTTGTTGTGGAGCAGGCCCCGACAAGAAGCTGAAGCTGTCCCTGAACTACCCGGCGTCCGTGGGCCGCAACATGGACGAGATCACTCGCGTCATCGATGCCCTGCAGCTCTCAGCCAAGTATTCTGTGGTGCGTGCACACACCCTTCGCCGCACGCCACTCTGAAGCCCATCACAATTAACCCCATGAATACAAGAATACTGCAAGTGGCTTTCCTTCTTGCTTTCTTCAGTGTGGATCTTGCATGTTGTGCACTGGAAAGCCTTTAGAAGACAGAGAAAAGGCAGATGAAAAGGCAGAGCTAGCGCCATTGATTGGAGAGGAAGGGCTGCACCACAAGTCAAACATGCCAGGAACAGTCCTATATTCCCCTTCAAGTTATCAGGGCTGACGGGTGGCTGTGAACGTGCTGCGCAGGCGACGCCGGCAAACTGGCCCAACAACCACGAGAGCATCGGCAAGAAGGGACAGGCCTTCCTGCTGCCTACGGTGACGCCCGAGGACGCCAAAAAGTACTTCCCCAACCACACCTCCTGCACCGTTCCCTCCGGCATCGATTATTTGAGATTAACTCCCATTGAGAACCTGTCTACCAAGTGAGCCGCGCTCTACTTTGACAAGTGCCATATAGCGCTGCAAGATGACAGAAAGGACGGGTGTTCAGAACGGGCTTCGGGGACGGTGAATTAGTATCTTACCGGCAGCGCAAGGGACCATACGTGTCAAATTGCATGCCGTTCTGAATGACCGTCCTCGGGGACATGTGATACCGGCCTGGGCGCCGACTGTTCACAAGTCAAGAGGCAGTCTGGGGAAGTGGGCGCTTGCATGTGTACACCGGGGAGCAAATTTGTGGGAGGCTCGAGTCCTCCTGCTATTCGTTAGACAATAAATGCGAGCAAGCATCCCTGCAGTCCCAACTGAGGGTGGTGACTTGCAAAATTCTTTAATGGATGGTGGTGTTTGTAGCCATGTAGCTGCATGATTGCTTAAGCCTTACAGTAATCTTCTTCTTCCTGTTTGTGGCAATGCCGCATGGTGTGAGGGGCTTACTATTGCATATCTTTTGTATGATGACCGCTGAGGCGACTAACAATGAAGGCCAGTTGTATCACTACCGTTCAAATGATCATTATTGGGTTGGTGTCACGTCGTGATCTACCTTAATGACTTCAGATCGTTCTTTGGTGTCATTGTGTTGCAGGCATAACCAATCTGAAGTTGTAATCAAGGTTTGTTTTTGTGATGCTGGCTCAACAGAGACGCTATAAATGGAGTTTCATTGAAGGTGCTCATCACGAGGATTGCATTTCACAGTAACCATCCATGCTTACATTACAGGCAGATCCAGATCATGATTAGCAGCAAGAGGCCTGGGTCACGGAGAGCAACGGCTGCTATGACAGCCGATGACATCCGAGCATGATGCGAGTCACTTGCAGACCTAGCTAGCTGATCATGATCAGGGCATGCAAGGTCTGTCTGTGTGCACGCTACCAATTCTGTTTATGATGCCACAGTTGGCATCTGCTGCTCTTTCATGGCTGTATCGTGGTCACTTTTTCTTACAAGCGAAGCCCAATTTGGGCTGCCCAAGCTGGCACCTGGGGTCTATGAAATTTCCCTCCCCCAGTCAATGATGTGATGACGTGAACCCTTTTTCAAGTTCATCTGTTGATTGTCTGCATGTGATTGAGATCGACTTATTCTCATCCTCTACCTTCAGGAATTTCATTCTGTCACCGAACCATCGATCGAGAGTATTAATACAGGCCCAGCGTAAGGTTGGATCATTGGCTTGCGGGCCCTACACAAGAATATTGGGCAGATGTGTTGACCTCAAGCGACCAGATGGAGACGATCATGGATCTGGTGGATGAAGCGAAATATTTGCTTATTCACCAATAAATCTGGCGCATCCAGGTGCTTGCCCCAAACTCAGTCTTGTATATTTCAAGATTCTCCATCGGTTAGGTGGGAATATTGACATTTTTTGCTATGTGGCATGTATGCAGCGTTGATCAAGTTAACAGGAACATCGAGAAAGTGGTGCGTGCGAAGGTATGCTCAGGCATATTGTCTGTAGCAACTTGTTTTCCTGGACATCTTTCACCAACCACTGATGGCATAATCGATGTATACTCGCAGGCAGGCATGCGAAATGCGGCTGGCAAGTCTGCTTTTCCTGTTCCTGATCAGCCTGCCAGACGCCTTGGCCTCACATCAGTGGGTGCCTGTGGAGAGTGTGGGGCAGCACAGGGGAGGCTACAACAGGTGGACCACGCGTCGGCTGCTCTATTCTCTGCGGATGAGTTTGAGGGGAGGCCGTACAACGCCGATACCTAAGACTCAAATCCCTGCAGTGAAAATGAAAGCAGTGGAACAGCCAAAAGTGAAGGCGCCTGACAGCAACAGCCGCTGGGAAAGCCGGCTGCCGATATTTGTGATAGGGCTGAAGCACCGGGAAGAGGAGCGCCTCGCAAAGTTTCTGTTGAAGCTGCGCTGGTACCAGGACTTGCATGTGGTGGATGCCGTGGATGGGCGCACAGTGGAGCCCACTGAAAAGATGACCAGCGGGGAGGTGTGCTCCTCATCACGCCCCCGCTGCATCTGAGCCGCTCCGGCACTTGCCCTCTCAGGATATCTGGACCCAGAACTTTGTACTGTCCTGCTGTTGGCCACAGTGTCCCAATTTAACAGAGAATTGCTGGGTTTTTTTTATCCTTAGATGTGCAGCACAATTGCTCATCTGTAAGCCATAAACTTATCATGTGTGTGATGCATGCAGATTGGCTGTTTTGAGTCCCATCGCAAGGCGTGGAAGAGGGTGGTGGATGAGGAGGTGAGGCAGGCCATCATCATGGAGGATGATGCGGACGTGGACCTGTCCCTGCACATGAAGAAGGTTGCAGCGTTCGTAGCGGAGGCGCCGTCCGACTGGCAGGTTCTCTACCTGGGCATCAACAATGACAAGGTGCCTCTCTCCAGCATACTCAAATTTCTCAGATGATTCCCAGAGCAAAAGTGTGGTCTCGATTCGCCCGCATGTAATACCGCTTTGCAAGATGCCTGAGAGCATCAGCCAAACTATCAACATCTCCAGCCTGCCAGCATCCATGCACGATCAGATATCTCCAGACGCAACAAACAAGAGATTCCCCAACTGTGCAAAACCCATCCTCTCACCTCCAGACAGTGCCGATTAGAGAGTTTCCCACTCCCTAATGGTACAGAATTGCAAATTAACTCCCTGAGCAGAGCAGAGCAAAACATGCTGCGGTGCGTGGGTGCGCAGGACATCCGCAATGTGACGGCGACAGTGGCAGAGCCGGTGCACTACATAATGGGCACGCATGCCTACGTAATAAAGATGAGCGTGGCGGCGCGGTTGCATGCGCTGAGCGAGAAGCCCCCATACAAGGATGTCTACAAGCCGGTGGACATGTGGCTGACGGAGCAGGGGCTGAAGATCTATGTCATCAATCCGCCGCTGGTCAAGCAGCGCAACTTTGGCGACACCGACACTCAGGGCATCCGCGTGAAGACCCTCAACGCCACCCGCCTGCTCCTCTGACACAGGCAGCATTTGCGCTTTTACTGGGGTTAATTTGCAGCGCCAGCGGAAGGATATTCAGGCTGGAGTGCATATGGATATTGAGCATTGCTGACTGCAGTATGTTGGTCCTGTACGATGGCAAGTTGCTGAATTCGGGATTGCATCACAGATTACCCTTGAACATCGAGTGTATGTAGATGTAGGAATTGCACCCTGACGAGGTTGACGTGGCAGTAAAAATTTGTCATGATTTATGCCGGAAGACCATATGGACCGATGCATTAAAAGAGAATTGCAGAAAAGAACGGGATTGTACTTGCAACAATTGTGGAGAATCAGAAAAGTATCGTGTGCTGCAAGCACTATTATAATCAGCTGCATGCTAGTTGAATCCTACCACTCGGCCAAGCACAGTTCTATGCGGCAACTACCATTTACAACCCCTAACAACTTTATCTCTTGAGTTGCGGATTTGTTCAGCACCAACGGTTTTGACACGCCACAGCAAAGATCTTTTAGAAGAGGGTCTTCCTAACTAGCTCACAAAGGCTCAAGCTTAAAGTTCCTACATTAAAATGATGCGCAGACAGCAAGAACTGCAAAGTCCTAGATCTATGGCAGCTGATGTCTCACAACATGGCGTCACATGCACAATCGGAAAGAATGACAGCACAAACACAACTATGCAGCTGCGGGCCACACCCAGCTCAACTGAGCATGCAGCACAATGACATAAATCTATGCAGCTTGGGAAGCCAAGGCGGCCAAAGCACTCTGTTGATCCTGCGGCAGGGCGGTGAGGAGCGCGCTGACATTGCCATTGGTCTGCATCTGCGCAAGGCTGTGCGCCACTTTCCTGCGGACGCCCTCTGCCACGGCCTCCACTGTCAGCACTGCCCCCAGCACCTGCATGCCACCATACATTTGAAGAGAGGGGAGAACGCAAGACATGGAGGCATTGCGAGCGCCAAAGTAGGAGGAAGGGCTGCCTCGTGGTGTGCATAGAGTGTATCGGACAACACAAACTTCTCCCGGCTCAGGAGCACTAATGATCACATTGCATGCATGCAGTCAAGTGTGGCTAGATGAGACATAGGGCACACCTACAGTCATGCAAAAATGAAGATCAGCCTGAACTTTTGAACCTGTTCAAAGAGTCCGGTTGTTTGGTGGCAGCTGCCAACGAGGCAGTTCCCTGAGCCGCCTTGTGCCTCACTAGAGCAACAGGCTACAGGAATATACAAATAGGCAGCTATTGTGCAGATGCCAAAGCACACAGAGCAGCCCAGAAAGAACTCAGGTACCATAAATTTCTGCGCAAGAGGTGAAAGGGCATGTCTTGCAAAGGGTGGGTACCTGCAGGATCTGGGGCAGGAGTGGGGCGACTCGGGGGCTGGTGTCGGGGTGCAGCAGCAGGCCGCAGAGAGACCCATACACCGCCTCTGCCTCATCCAGATCCTCCTGCAGCGGCAGCGCCCCCAGCAGCACTGGCACCACCTGCGCCCCCATGTGCAACCATGTCGAAAAATCTCCCCGTCGGATATGCACACCAGATCACTTCCATATGCCTTCTTGAAATTGTGCTATCTCGATGTGGAACGCCTTTGGATCCTGAGGATGGCCACTGCGCCCCCATGTGCAACCTTGCCAAACAAGTGGCGCTCACAGCGGCCGCAAGGCCAATGGACCCTGAAGGGTTTGTTGCTGATCACTCCTGGTTTCATTCACCACCCAATGTCTCAGGGGTTCATTATATATACTCCACCAAGCCGAGTGATCACTTGAAGTCAATTGGTCGAAAGATTCCCTGGTTGGCGATATATGCTCGACCAATTTCCCAAGCCTTCTTGCCATGGTATTTCTCGATGTGCAACACATCTGCATCATGGAGTTGGCCACTGGCTAGTGAATCAGATGTCACGTGCACACGTTCACCTTCCTAGCATCACAGCTGACACGTGCAAGCATGTGCGCAGCCCCTTAATCCATTGCAATGCTGAGAACTCCTGCTGTCCTTCTAAAAGCCAATGCAAACGTCAAAGCAAGTTTTGCCAAGCACGGAGTCGGGGCTGGTACCTGCTCCAGGGGTGTCTGTGCGCCAAGGGTGGCGATGACGCGGCCGACGGCGCCGGCTGCGTTGTCACGGGTGCCGGCATCCTCCTCTGCCCGGAACAGCGGGTGCAGCGCCTGCGCATCAACATCTCCCTTCACCACAAGCACTGATGCACCATTCAGAACCCATCAACGCTCCTACCGATACATCTAAAGATAAGTTATCCACTTTTCTGACCAGCTCTGCATGCTGCTGCACGACCACGCAGCCCGCCAGGCATCAAATCTTCACTGCACTTCAATCATATAATTTCAGTGGAATTGTGAGCTCCAGGGGGTTCAGGCCGCACCTGAAGGAGATTGGGGAGGTGTGGGGCGGCGGCGGCAGGCACGGCCTGCACGAGGACGCCGGCGGCAAAGGCGGCATTGCGGCGGTTGGCGGCCGAGTCGTGGCGCAGCTCGCGCAGTAGCATCGGCCATATGCGGCCTGCGTACGGCACCATGTGGGCCCCCAGCTCCCTGGCCACCTCCGCCAGCGCTCCTGCGCATGCCAAAATGCATGTCGCTCAAGTAGCACGCCTTGTAAAGCGTACATTCACAGGCCAGACGGTGCTGGCACCGGCTGCTGTCAAAGGCCAGCGTCCTTGAAACAGCCAGCACCGCGTGAAAAGCCCCTGTGCGAGCGCTGGCTGGTCAACGCCAGCTTCTAGGTGAAACAATCTCACCATGCCTCTAAAATGCATGACAGGCTGGCTCGTAAAACAGTTCAAAAACAGCACGAATGAAAACAGCCACACGAGAAAAAAGAGGCAGCTCACCGACACCGGCGGCGCGGATGGCGTCGGGTTGGGAGGAGCGCGTCCACTTGAGCAGCACGTCGGCATGATACTGCGCGAAGATGGGCGCGTACGAGTCCGGCCCCAGAGCGCGCGCCAGAATCGGCAGCGCATCCCCAACCGCCACCAGCAGGTTCTCGTCCGGGTTCTCCTGCACACATCAGCTAGTCAGATTTGTATCAAATTGTCATTAATTTGATTGTGAAAGGGTCCAGCATGTTACTCCTGACTGCTGCTCCTGCATGAGACGTCTGAGAAATGTGGGACAGGATGTAGGATGATGTTGTCAGCTTATCAGCACCCACCTCGCTCTCCTCTTCATCCTCCAGCGGCTCCTCGTCATCGCTCTCTGCCACCTGGCACAGTGCCTCCCCTCGCGCCACCTATGCATTAATTCTTTCCTCCTTGGACAACCGCTCTCAAGGAAGCTTGGAGTGCGCACGGCAGTGCAACATGAGCATTACTCTCTTTCAAATGGAACTCATAGCGCTGTTCAATGCCTGAAATGGTGGACTGTTTTGCCTTACGAGCTGGTCCTCCTACATTTGAGCGGGGATCAGATGTGACAAGGCCCTCGGGGCTGAGCATTACTTTTTTACCAGTAATCCCGATGAATGGGCAGACGTTGCTGACGGCTTTGATGAGGCCGGGAGTTATACACAATAATCCTGATGGAAGGGCAGACCTTGGTGACGGCTTTGATGAGGCCGTCAAGGTGTTTTGCGCAGGCGGTGGGGCCGCAGCCGCGCACGATTTCGGCGGCGGCGGTGACTGCGACGCTGACGGCCTCCTTGTCGTCGTCCTTCTCCACGGCCTGCAGCAGCGCCGGCATCGCCTCGTCCACCACATGCGCCGTGTGGGGCGACACCTCACCTGAAACCCCACTCATCTCTTATTTTTACGCTGGACATAAACCTCGCTTTCCCCTTTGAATCCAAACGTACTTTCTCTCCAGCACTTCCTCAGGGAAAGAACAGGTCCACCATGCATACCTCTCCTGCACAGCCCATAGGCCCGCATTCTACTCAGCTCAAAATAATCCTCACTACCAACTCTCAAATTCAGATCTGTTTTCTCTCAAAGATTTGCTCAGGAGCTGACATGGGGCAGTACAGGTCTGACAGGCTGGCGTGAGTGCAGACAGTCTCGAGTGCCCTTCCATGAAGCTGGTACGGTGATACTTGAAAATTGACCTGAATTTGCAGGGGTATACAAACGATTTTGCACACCTTGGGCGCTGGCTGGGAAGGCCTTGGTGGTGGCGGCGACCAGGAAGGAGAGCGCCTCGTAGGCCTGCTCGCGCACATCGTCGTGGAAGTAGGACGCCATGCGCAGCAGCACCGCCAGCGTCTGCTCTATGTACGGCGCGAAATGTGCCAGCGTCTCCCTTGCATACACCCCCAGCGCCTGCGTCGCCGCTGCCTTCTCATCCAGCACACCTGCAACAGAATTACAATCCATTTTTAGTAATTGGAAAAGCGATTTGCTTCACTTGAGTCACCGGATGAAAGGGATGGATTTGTTTGTAGCAACAATTCCTAGTCAAGACCGCAACTCTGACTCGCTGCACATCCAGTACATTGCCATCAATGACTCCACTTCCATAGCTGCAAAACACTGTGCCAGAACAGGCATAGATGCCACTCTTCGCATGCAGCAGCTGCTGTGCAAAGGTATCCAAGTGTCACTTGAAGTGCCATCCTAACTTGCGCGCGGAGAGAGAGCTTGCCGGTAGATTCAACAGCTATGCGTTCTGTCTCACCCGCCGGCTCGATTTGGGCTCTGTACCATCGCTATGGGCAGTCATTCTTGACCTTGGCGGAGCGGAATCCTCAATGCGGAAAGTGGTGTTACAAGACCAGTTTTGCATGCATATCAAAAAGGGCACAAGGCAGCCAGGGGAAAAGGCCGCGCCTGTTCTGACATTGAGCCTGCGTGAGGGGTCCTCGTCATCTTCCTCGTCATCATCCTCATCTGCCTCGTCATCTGACCCGATTGACTCGCTTTTTGTCTCCGCCGTTCCCTCCTCGTCCGAGTTGTCCTCCGCCACGCCGTCGTCCTGTTGCCACGCCAGGCACGAGTTGCAGCATGCATGCCCAAAAGTCATGTTCTCACTTCTATGTGTGTCTACCTCCATGGATCAAGCCGTCTGGATGCTTTGTCCTCACACAGGCATGGTGAGGTGCTGTTGGCATGTCCTGTGATTGCAACAGAGCTGCACCATTTTCTCCCTCGAGGCAATCCTCTAAGCTTATATAAGAAGCAACCAGAGTGGTCCATACATTGGCACTTGTCTTAAGGTATGTCTCTACATATGTCTCACTTATATGTGAATTTGACGTTCTTTCAACACCCAGTCCCTGCTTTTGCAGCTCGATTAATATTGGGCAGGCTATAACACGATTGGGCCATTTCCTCAGGTGCTCCTCTAGATTGGGCGGACTAACGAAAGAGCGGAATAGGGCTGCGCCGCACCTGGGAGCAGGATGCGATGGCCGCCTGCACAGCGCTGGGCAGGAAGGGGGTGAAGTCTTCGCCCAGCGCCTCTGCCAGGTGGCCCAGCATGCCATTCGTGTACTCCCTCAACTCCGTGCTGTCCAGCGCCATGCCCTGCACAGGAGGCCACTCCACTGAGCACTCCAACACCTTCATAGCTTGCTGGCTTCTACAGTGTACCATTGTCAAGGTAATCCACTGCACAAGTGTATGATGATGCTTTTTTCAAGAGCAAATATCACACCTGCAGGGCCACTGCCACAAAGTCGGGGATGGAGGCGCCCATCGCTTCCTTGCCCACGTTGCATGCGATGATGCCCACTGCCTCTGTCGCGCGCGCCCGGCACGGCAGCATATCGCTCTGCGAGGCACACAAAATACAGGCACTGGGCTCATGGGCTCTCCTGGCGCAATGCAAAAGATAAGCTCTGACTGAGCTGAGTGAAATGCACTGATTCTCCTTCCGTGGCCCCTTAAACAAGAAAGTTTTTTAGCAGTCGGCTGCTTGGACAAAGACTGTCGACGCTCACCTCGGTGATGTTCATGTAGGATCGTAGCAGGGGTAGGACGGCAGCTGCGTACGGGCGGAACCCGGTGCGGGCTGCGGCGGCTGCGGAGGAGATTGCGCCAAGCGCACTCAGCTGCGACTCCACGCTACCGCGCCGGCCCAGCACCTCGCTCAACCGCGCCAAAAGTGGCTCCAAAAACTCCGTTATCTCCTCCTCTGCACTCCACACCCTCACGTCACTCCCGTGCGACACCCTACCGTCTGAACTGCACCCTTCCATAAATGATCAAGCAACCCAGGCTTTGTGTGCAACGGGCAAGGCCAAGATGGGCGTACCGTGGAACGGTTTGGAAATCCGGCGAACTGAGTGCCTTCGATGGGGCCCCTTCCCGAGTCACCCGCAATTTGCAGCTAATCATGTTTACAGGAAGTTGCTAATGCCATAGTTAACTTCTGTGTGGTGCAAGCATGGATGCTGCGCAGGTGCGTACCAAGGTGCTCGCAGAAGGAGTCGAGGGCGTAGCAGGCCTGCTGCTGCAGGGTGGGGTTGTCTTCGGCCATGGCGGCAAAGACGCAGGGCAGCGCCTCGCGCGCGTGCGCACTCATCTCCGGCTGGCAGTTGCCCGCCAGCTCCCCCAGTGCAAACATGGCCTGCCCCCGCACCTTAGCCTCGCCGTCTCTGGCGCCCGTTCCCACAATCTACACCAAGCGCAAGCAAGGCAATCAAATCCCCTGAAAATCTTTATATCACACATGCCTGTCACTCACTTTCCCACCATCAGAGATCTGAGATCTAAGATCTCAGGGAATCGATGCTAGCATGCATCTTGCACGGCCCCTCTGGGAAGCATACTGATGCAGGGCCCTGGCTTTCATTGAGCGTATACAACACCTGCAAGATCGCTGGGAGGTGCTTCCGCACAGCGTCGGCGCAGCCTTCGGCAACGTCCACGATGACTGTGCATGCCGCCGCTCGCTGCAGGGGGTCTGGAGACTGGATGGCGGTCTGTGCAAAGGAGAGCGCCTCCGGCAGCACGTGCTTGGACGGCAGGTTCAGGGCCAGCACATCCAGCGCCTGCATACATCACAACTAACTATATGGACTGCATGATGATTCTGCCTGTGCGCAGATGCAAGGGGGGAATTTATGTGCTGCTGCAGAATGATGTGGTTAAAGTCAGAAAATGCACCTGGGCTGCAAACTTTGAGGCAGACTGCTGGTCGTCATTGTCATGCTCCGGCGGCTCGGGCTCGGCACACAACCCACAGAGCGCTGAGACCACCGGCCGCACTGTGCCGGACTTTGCCAGCTGCTTTGGCTTGTACCTGGCCAGCCATTCCACCACCTGCAAGCACATTCAAATCACAATTATTGAACACCATGGTTCCTAAGGCAACCATGGCTGATGCCAAAGCCGGATCCGCAGGAAGAAGAGCAGGGAGTGCATATGGAGCAGTTAGGACCAGGTCAGGGAGGTCACACCTGCAGGGTCATCTCCCGGGTGGCCAGGTCATAGGAGGTCGTGGTGGTGACCTGCATGCACCAGCGCACCAGGTCCGGCATGACCGGCCCCATCACAGGTGCAGGCGCCTCTATAAGGTCAATGAACAACTCGCACGCATCGATCGCCGCCTGCTCCTCCCCACTGGCCAGCCCCATCTGCGCCATCTGCACCACGAGCACACAGAACTATTTCAGATAGCACTCTTGCTCTTGCTTTCATTAAGTGCATCACTGGCATGCAGTACGTGCATCCGCAATGCGGGAAGCCGTAGTTTAGATTGCCCAGTTTGGCAATGCAGAACAGGCTGTGAAGCTGGGGGTCAAATCTATGCAAGACCACCTCTGATAAGGTACAGAAGCTGACACGGGGACGTTGGAGCTAGAGCAATTTTTGTGCTGGGGAGGGGAGGGGTGGCCCACCTGCAGCAGGGAGGGCACGAGCTCCCGGAACAAGCGGACCTCGGGCTCCTCGCCGACCCACTGCACCAGAGTGGACACTGCATCCAACGCCTCTGCGCGCACCCGGGCGCTGCTATCTCTGAGCCCCGCCGACGCCACGTGCACCAGTGCCCCAAAGTGCGGCCGCATGTACTCGCCTGCACCATGCGCATTACTCACCATTCAGTAGCATTACTAAGCCGGCACCGTCGGTCACTATGATTTGCGTTTGTTTTAGGTCCCACTTCCAAGCAATATGACAGACCAGTGAGGTCTCAGAGCTCATCACCGTGGGCCCAGCCACACATCATGGAACCCGCATTGGATGCCAATTAAGGGAAGCCGATGGATGACAGAATAAAAGATGTGGGCTGGGACCGCACCGATCGTCTCTGTGAGGGAGCACAGCAGCACGAGGGCGGTCTCGCGGTGCGCCTCATTGGCGCTCTGCGTGCACTGGTGCAGCCAGGGCAGCAGCGTGGGCCAGTCCCCAGCCGGCACGTCCGTCTGCGAGATGGTCGCCACCACTATTGACAGCGCTCGCCGGACGCTCGTAACCGGCTCGGCCGACAGAGCCTCCAGCAGCCCCACCTTGAGGCTGTCCTGAGCCTGTGCCAGACACTTGCGACATAAAAACCTGACTCATCTTTATACTATATTGGTATGCTCATGACGTCACCTTAGGTTCCTGGAGAATGTCATGCATGGCACAGCATTACCTGCTTGGGGAGTTGGCGCCAGTGAGTTTTCATGCTCTTTCGCAGTGTCTGAGACCCCAGCAGGCGCACTTCTGCGCTCTCTGACTGCCGCACAGTCGACAGCAGCATCAGCAGAATGTCCCGCTGCTTGCACAGTGCCTGCACAGTTCACTTACTCTCATTTATGGTATCAGACCCTCAGTGGTGTCTCCATCATGCAGGCTCTGTGCTGGGTGCGAGATATTCTAAGCATGTCGCTGATGAAATGTGCGAGTTGTGGTGATCAGTCAAAATTGCAGCTGACCTTCAGAGCAGCCTCAGCCTGGGCTCTGCGCATATTCTCTGGTGACAGACATGCTGAAAGGATGCTTTCAAGATCATGCTGTCCATTCGCCATTGCTTATATTCTCACTGGAGTTCTCTTGTCCTGCACACCACACACGGAGAATTGGCATACAGTATTGTAATCATGATTACTCCAAAAAAGGCAACTACATCTCAGGAGGTAGAGTTTGCACCTTGTTTGCTTGTATAAGGAGTCAGTCGTCCTCTGGGCGAGGCACAGGTTTGTTGGAGTAATCCTCTAGATCAATCTTCGCTTTGAATTTCTGCGCATCACCACTCCGAGTGAGTCACTCCATCAATTCTTCAGGGTGGCAGCCAAGAGCCCTGAGGTTGGCTTTGTCACTGGATGGCTTTATACATAGATGCTCACCTGCAGCTCTTCCTCTAAGCTTGCCTGGGGCTTGCTCAGCTGTGACTCCAATCCCAACTCTGCTGCTTTATTCTGAGCGTCCTGTAACATCAGCAGTTGTCGAGGCCCTCACATTGTGCACGACTTTTCAGGTGCAGGCTTATCCAGAAAATGTTGTACAATATAGCGTCATCACTTTTAATTTCTCACGTGCCTTAATATCGAACTTTCCTTGCAGGAGCTTAGACAGGAACAAAGAGCCACCAGTGACTAAAAGCAGCATCGGCAGACCAATTCGGAAGAAAGCGTCGCTCTGCCTAGGCATTCTGCATACCCTGCAATCATTTGAAAGCTTTCAATGTCGAAAGTCAGCCATGATGAATGCTCTCGGTCATGTGCTTTCACCAATGTTCACAACGTGCAGTAGGCACAGAGAAGTACTTGGACTCAACTATACGATCACTTCGATCACTAGTGTGAGTAAATATGCAAAGATAAATTTTCGCTGATTCATAACATTCATCGGAGTGAAGACAGACAGAAATAATAAGCAGGTAAGCGCGTGCACCTTTGTGCATCTAGTCTCAGCCAATTGTTGTGTCAAGATGTCGACCTCCAGTACTCTAGTGAGAATCATTCTTCTTTTTTTGGTGCAGACAAATGTATTTAAGGGTCTTTGCAATTGCTGCTGCTGTTGCTCGCATCAAAGGACGCCCAGGCCCACCTGCCAATATTGGCCACCCTGCGGCTGCTTCCGGTACTGCTTCCTCATTGTGAACCTCTAGAGATCTCTCCCAATTTCAGATACTTCTGCGAAAATCGTAAATTGTTGTATCAGTTGCGCCTCATAATGCTGGACGTCAATCTTTTCCGAGAAGGTAAGATGATGGGTACTCTTGTTGGTGAATGTTCAGGGCAATGCAATGCACTATATCTCGTTCCAAGATCCCCTATCTAACCTCTTTGGAATCTAGTTGCTTGCTGATCAACCATGTGGGTTTTCCACACCGCTGCTGCTTGCTACTGCAGGGAAGGGAGGCAATCCTGACCTCATCAGGGAATCACAGCGACGCCGATTCGCCGATGTTACCTTGGTTGATAAGATCGTAGATTTGGACAAGCAATGGCGTGATGGTATGCTTGCTTTGACAGCTGCTTGCGCCCTCTTTGCATGCTCAGGAGGTGCCTATGTTGAAGCCTTGGTGTTTTCTACACGCAGCTGTGTACAATATGGAGCGGTTGAAGACAGAATTCAATGCTCTCAACAAGGCGATCGGGGTGAAGCGCAAGGTAAGCCAGCCCTTGCAGTCTGTTGGTGGCTTGAAGCCGACTGACAACACTCCTGCAGCATAGTAAGATCTGGCACGCTGCATGCACACTTGATCTTTCCAAAATATGGCATGTTGACATTCTGTGACACAGTTTGATAGTGCTGCTTATTGCATAGGCAAAACAGGACACAGCAGAGCTGCAGGAGAAGAGCAAGGGGCTGAAAGCAGACATTGTGGCGGCAGAGGAGAATGTGAAAGCAGCAGAGAAGACCCGGGACAAGACCATCATGCTCATAGGCAACCTCGTGCCCGACTCTGTGCCAGTCAGCAATGACGAGGTGGGCAAGCCTGCTTTTCAATGAGACCTGTACTAATACTCTGCATGTGAGCGATGACTCCTGTCATAAAGCCACCATGTGTGAAGGCTACCTGTGATCTATCCCCAGGTGGACAATGTGGTGGTGAAGACATATGGCGAGCCAAGGGAGGAGGATGGTCTGCGGAATCATGTGGACCTGGTGCAGATGCTGGACATTGTTGACCTGGAGGCAGGCACCATGGTTGCAGGTGCGCACTCCTGTGGTGGCCAGTCAAGGTGGCTTGCATTTGGGTTTATAAACCGCGAGGCAGATCTTTGTGCTTTCATTGGCGCTCGCACTACCTTGTCTGTCTTGCATCGACTCTTGATTTGCTTTGGATTTATGAATGAGCACATCAGCAACAAAATGTAGACTTTCCAAGCTCTTACCACAGTGAAGACACCATGACTGGCTGATGAAGACTCGATTGAGTTCTGCATGCATGATCATGGCAGGTGGGCGCGGCTTCTATCTGAAGAATGAGGGCGTGCTGCTAAACCAGGCAATCATACAGGCAGCCCTGCACCATGGCTATTCTCGGAAGTGTCAGCCAGTGATGACTCCCTTCTTCATGCGTCAAGACATCATGGCAGAGTGCGCTCAGCTGGAGCAATTCGATGAGGAACTCTATAAGGTCACTGGTGAGTATTACAACCCGACACCTCAATGCTGACCATATGTCTAGCGCTGAATTGTTCCTCTGCAGGAGATCTAGGAGATTCTCCGGGGCTGATCATTATGCTGATGCTGGTGTGTATCACTCTACAGGGGAGGGAGATGACAAGTATCTGATTGCCACATCAGAGCAGCCGCTGTGCGCAATGCACAGGAAGCTGTGGTTTGAGGAAAGCCAACTGCCCCTGAAGTACATAGGCTACTCCACATGCTTCCGCAAAGAGGCCGGCAGCCATGGGCGGGACACTCTTGGCATTTTCAGGTCAGCTGGCTGCCATCATTTTGATGTGCAGAGGACAGGACTTCCATATGATCCTGTGGTGGGAAGTGCATGCGACACAGCATCCCTAGTCAATAAGTGTCTCATGGTGCAGAATACACCAATTTGAGAAAGTCGAGCAGTTCTTCGTGACCTCGCCTGACAATGATGCGTCATGGGCCGCCTTGGAAGAGATGCTCACCAATGCAGAGGACTTCTATCAAGCGCTGGAAGTCCCCTACCACGTGAGCATTGACTTCCACCGCCATGGATGATCCATGTGGCTTAATTGAGAATTTTTTTTGGTAATGCATGCCACTCACTTGAAGTGTGGGTTTAGATCAGTGGAAAAGCAATTTATGGGAAATTGTGCTGTGTTGGTGATCACAGGTGGTGAACATCGTCAGCGGGGAGCTGAACAATGCGGCAGCAAAGAAGTACGACCTTGAAGCATGGTTTCCAGCCTCGAAGAAGTACCGGGAGCTGGTGTCCTGCTCAAACTGCACAGACTACCAGGTGGGTTGTTTTGGGCTCCCTTCAATTGAAAACCTACACTGGCGCTCGCACTGACTTTCATGTATGCATTCTCTCCTGTTTCAGATGAGCACCTGTGCACCGACTCTGTTGAGCTACCTGAGGGTGCGGGGGTTTGTGCCTCTTGTTCATCTTGGTCATTTTGGAATGATGCCAAGGGCCAGCGGTATGCTGGGAGCAGGCACGGCGATTGGAGGTGCGCATGCGGACGCCCAAAGTGCCAGGCAGCGATCTGAACCGCAAGGAGTACGTGCACATGCTCAACTGCACGCTGTCTGCAACGGAGCGCACCCTGTGCTGTCTACTGGAAAACTACCAGACTCCCGATGGCGTGAGGTACGTTTAGAATACATCTCGCTTGTTGCTACATTGCATTGGTTCGCTGCCTGCAGCGCGGCTGTGCCCAAAACAGAGGGAGCATGGCTGCACACACCTTGTGAATCAAAGGCAGAAATTGAAGAGTTGTCCCCCGTGCAGGGTGCCTAAGGTTCTGCAGAAGTTCATGCCGGGAGAAGTGGACTTCATCCCATTCAGGAAGACATTTGACGCCAAGGGCAAGCTGGTGCCAAAGTAGCAGAAGCTGCGAGCTTTGATTCCTTTTTTTTTGCATGCTAGTGTACGTGGCTTTCGACAGTGTTTGTGTAACACTTCTGGGCAGTTCTGCTAAGCGAGCTTCATCTGCATGCACTGTAAGGCTGCGTTTTTAATGAGTACAAGGACCGTGACTACTTTACAAGAAATATCATGTATTACAGAAACTCTTGTGCAATTGCTTCTTGAAATACACGCGTGGTGCACAAATAACAACAGAATTCCTAGGACGGCATCCTCTTAGCTCCCTTCACAGCAAGCCTCACAGATCCTCAGCTAGCACAGTCTCAAATGAGAACGGCATGAACTTGTATCCATCCCCTGCACGCACAAAATGAGCGGTGAGACCTTGTAACGCATGCGACTACTGAGGGCACAAAACCTGTCGAAGTCCTTTGCATGGCGATCACTGCATAGATTCTCTCTTGAGCGGATGGAAGCTGAGGACTCACCGTGGTAGAACTTATTCTGGAACTCCACCCAGTGCAGACGCAGCGCATGCAGGAAAGCTGACAGGGTCTCCATGAGCATCAGCACGCCCAGCGTTGCAAGAGCAAATACAAAGAAGCCTGCAGCGCAGCACAACAGAATTACGATCAGCCCACGGTGTCTTTTTATTAATCCCATGGAGATTCACTGCTGAATGAAGTCAAAGAACGCAGTACCATCACACGGTTGCCTCACCTATGAAGACAGCGACCCAGGAATTGTACTTGATGGCGGTCATGAGGACGCGGTCATAGAACACGGCGGACAGCTGCGAGTGCGCCAGCGACAGCGCCCACAGCCGCAGGTAGCTGGCAGTGTTGCTGACAGCTCCCAGCACAAACTCGATGGTGTGGATCATCTGCAGCACAACAGCCCTTGCCTGCTCAGGGACAGCTCACACAAGCAGACAATTCGAATGCTTCCCAAAAGTGAGATAGCATGCAGGAAGGCGTGAAGGCAACACCTTCTCTTCTAACAGGTGGCTGGCAAACTGAAGGATGCTCTGGGAGGACAGCGCTCCCTCACACCGAATATGCCAAATCCTGATGAAAAAAGACAGATCATATGGCTTGTCTGTGGGAGCCAGACAGGAGGTTGGCACAGGAGGACAGGGAACGCCGCGTACCTGGTGCACCATGACCTCGCCAAAGTCAAACTCCTCCTCATGCTCGTGCGCGGGGGCGGCCATGCGCAGGACGCCGCTCTCTTCGTCCTCGTCGTGGGGCGACACGCGCCCGTACTCCTCCAGCTGCGCCGCGCGCGCCTTGAAACGCTTCTGAAGGATCAGCGGCTTGGGCAGCAGCATTATCGGCACGCTCACCAGCGCTACCAGCACCAAAAACACCTGCGCCGCATCACAATTCTCATTTATAAAAAAATACAAGAACAATCCTGCCAGCTTCCTTACAAGTGCGCCAGCTTGCCAGATGCAAAGCGTCGCTTTCCTGAACACCTTGAGGCAATATAATAAAATATGCCCTGCGAGCTGATGAGCGATTTGTCTTGCCCCCAACATGCCCGACTATATCATGCAGCATAAGGCTCTCTACAAGGGCCCAATTCTGCCAACAGGGCTATCCTGACAGCTGCTTCAATGTGACCACATGCGTGGGGAGGTGTGCGCACCTGCAGGGGCCCCTGCCCGGTGAACATGATGTTCTCGGGGCAGGTGAGCTTGCCGGAGACAGGGTCGGCGCACGCGAGGCCGTTGGTGCCGGGGCTGAGGAACATGTAGATCATGACATGGTAGAGGTCGGCGGTGGACCCGGAGATCCACTTGCCCACGATGAGCAGGCAGAGGTAGCCGAAGAGGCCGTTGAGGAAGATCATCTGGGGGATGAACTCGCAGTAGGTGGACAGGCTGTCCCTGAAGTAGCGCTGGTTCAGGTAGGACAGCACTATGCCGCCGTTCATCTGGATCACGCCTGCGCACGAGCAGTGGTGCGAGTCAAAATGAGCCATAACGGCCAAAACCACGCTCCGCAATGTGGAAGTGCTGGAGTCACCAGACCAGTGCATGCACTTGGCTTAAGGGGGGGGTCCAACGTCTCAAGTGGAGTGCATACCATCTGAAAAAAGTGCTAAGTCAAATCACTTGATTGCCATGTGGGTAGGCCCACACTTTCCCACCACAAAAGGATGGTTCCTAATTGCTCACCAAGAAGGATGGAGATCTTCATCTTGACGGAGTTGAGGAACTGCAGCTCCGTACGAGTGCCCTTCCAGGTAGGGTCCACTCCAAATGGGTATGGGGACTTGGAGTTCATGGCCAGGCCATCAGAGTATGCTGCCGGGCACAGCGCCGGATCAAAGTGCATCTTCACCCTGTCCGTGACCTGGTACATGCACAGCAGAAAGTAAGCACCCTGACATGTGCATGAAAGGTCATTTTGCCAACAGTCACTTGTTTGCAGGCAACCCAGAAAGCTAGTAGTACAACCATGGAGTATAGGGCAGTCAGCTTAAAAAGGACACCCACCGCAGCGTTGGTGGGGCAAGCCCAGTGCCCAGATCCAAAGACACTCAGTGGAATGGCGAAGGCCTCATTGTAGATCAGACCAGTGTAGATGGAGAATATGGACATCAGCAGGATGCAGTAACGGCCTGCGCACAGCTATGCTTGTGAGACCTTGTGATCCAAACCAAGCCTCATCAACACTCTTTCAGAGACGCGTTTCAGCAATTGTGGAAGTGTGAAAACATACCGCCAAAGCACATCTCCACCATCTCATTAAGGGTGGTGCGCCCCAGTGCCTTCTCATTCAGCACCAGGTACAGGGCGAACAGCAGCATCAGGAAGCCGTGGCCCACATCGCCAAACATGACGGCGAACAAGAAGGGAAACGTGACGATGGTGAAGATCTACGCCAAAAACCCAGTCGTCAGAAGCTGCTCACACCCAGTAGTTGGTGCCCTGATAATAATTATATATGCAGGCCCTACTCAGCACAGACAGTACATAGGAACAGGCTCTGCAGTGTACGAGAGTAACAGAGAACACACCGCTGGGTTTGCTTCCCTGTATCTTGCAATACCATAGGCGTCCACAATCTCCTGGAAACAGCTGGTGACCTTCGAGGTGGCAAAGTATGTGGGCGGCATCTCGTATGTGACCAGCGGCTGAAAGATGGTCGTCACCTGCCAGACACAACCAAAAAATAAACAAACATTCCCCCCATATGGCTCAAACTTGGGGAAGCACCACCAATATGAGCTCCATCAAACAAAGCTCACAAAATAATTCAAGACAGAATGTAAGACACTGCAAGGCCGTGTGAGCACCAAGAAGGGAGAGGTAGGGCTGCAATGACTGCTCATCAGGAGGCTGCAATCAGCACCACGCACAGTCCTGCAAGGTATTCTGTGCCTTTTGTGGGACCTCTTTTGAGGTCATATACTGATGGAATGAAGCGTGCTCTACGGCGGAAAATGCACATCGTGGATGCGGGGTAAGTGTGCTGACCGAGGCTGAGGTGGAGTGGGACACTACAGGGAATTGCGAGCAACAAGAAGGGAAAAAGGGCTGCAATCACTGCAAGACAGGGAACCACCACAGCACAGCAGGCGGGCTCTATAGTGGACATATCAGGGTGTGGGTCAAGGAAAAGTGGGCTGACCGAGGCTGAGGTGGAGTGGGCGGCCTCTCGCAGGGCCTCGTGCACGCGCGGCTTGGCAGACACGGGGCACCAGGCCTCGGCCACGAGCACCTTGCGTGTAACGTCCACGCTGCACTTGTTGAGCACGTGGTAGATCGCCTTCTCGCGCTTCACCTGGGCTATCCACGCCTGCAGCGTCGCCCCCAGCGTCTGCAGCACGTTGTCCCTGTGCCGCTCGCCTGCACATGCCACCGTGTACACTTTAGTATCATGCACAGCCCTGCATTGGGGTACCCAAAGGTGACCTTTGAACCTCCAAAGCTGAGTTCTGCAGTAGCACGCGTATGGATTGTGGCGGGACATGGAGCCTTCATACGTCACCGCCTTCTCTAGGGCATCTCTTCAACCAAAATCCTGATGAAAGAAAGCAGTAAAACAAATGAGCATCCCATAAATTCATTGACTTGGTGCATGCGCATGGGCTGCACCTGCTTCGATGGTGGTCTGCAGCTCGCGCAGGCGGGCGGTGACCTCAGCGTTCATCTGGCGTTGGCGCGTCGGGTCCTCTGGGAAGGGGTAGCGGTTCGCGCTGAACGCCTCGCAGATCTGCGCATGCCGGGAGTCAATTACCGGCAATATGCTTGAGGCAACCATCTGGTAGGTCTCATCCATCCATTGCCAATATCAATCTGCTCCTCCTAACCATACAGGACTCCGAAGATGGCGCAAGTGCACACCTTGAGGATCTTGGTCCGGGCCCTCTCTCCGGCAAAGAACACCACGAAGACTGCCTTCTCCACCTTCTCGGTGGTGGTGGGATCCACGACAGCCCCCACGGACGACCACTTCAGGTACATGTTGCCGCGCGTGGCCCGGAAGAGCAGCCGCTCAAAGGCGTTCAGCTTGTCCTCAGGGATGGTGCCCGCCACAAAGCCCAGCCGCATACTCTTGGGCTCTGGCGCGCCACCCTCTGGCAGCAGCGGTGCACCTATATCGGACCCACCTGCAGTTGGATCCCCAGTCTCTTTTCCTGGAAGCGCAGTGTTACTTTCCTATATCTGATTGCCATGCATGCACCAACCTGGCCTCACCCCTGGCCTTAGTCTAAGTCTGACGCAGGACAAGCATCCCTTCCACCCTGAAGGATGAGAGGCACGAGAGGACAACCATTCATTAGGCAGGCTCCAACATACCGTCTGCTGGCCGCGTCTCGAAGGCAGATGCCGATGCGCGATGCTGCGCGTCGTCAAAGAAAGCAGAGGCCTTCTCCAAGACCAGCTGCAGCTCCACAAGCTCACTGAAGCTGCGCGCTAGCCGCTCTGCATTCGCATTCACCTCGAGCAGCTCCCTTTCCAGCTCCTCCAGCTTCCCCTGTCCACATCCAAAGGAGAGTGAGTAATTGCGTACTTGCATGGGGGATAGCACGAGCATTGTAGGAGCGCAAGTCCGTTCATCTCACCTCGAGCTCATCAAAATCAAATTCCCTCTCGGCACCTAGTCGCGTCCCTGTGATGAGTCCAGACTTTTCCACCTGTGAGACAGCACACAGGGAAAAATTAGCTGACTACAAGATGAGTGAAGAAGTAAAGTCTACACAAAGTGAATTCATCCTTAGCATCAGGGACTGCTGCAAACCATGCACTTGCCTGGTCTGAGAAGAACCTCAGCTTCCTCGCCATGTCATCACACCTTTTCACCTGCGTATCATGTGCATGCTTTCAGTGATATTATGTATGGCGTAAGTCATGATGTTCTAGGTCTACTGACTAGGCACATCGCAACTACTCGATACGTGACACCTCACGGTAGGGCACAGGCAATCTCCACGAAGATATTGAGAGCACGAAGATATTGAGAGAGCAAGCTCCCACCGTGTACAGAATTCGCAGACAGACAGTTCAAGCGGTAAAAATTTCCTGGTAAAGACACAACGTACCTGATTGGCGAACGTTCTTTGAAACGCAGATTTGTCCGAGTTTAGGTCCTTGAACTGCAGCAGCCCAACCTCCCCCAATGCAGCTATGGTGTCATGCGCCGATTCTGCTGGCATCATCAGCTGCAAAATGCACATTTGAAATTAGTGGACACAGGATCGACGCAAGGCAACAGAGTAAAGTTTCCAGTAATCAGATGAAGCCCTTCGCACCTGCATGAGCTGCATCTCCTCGCTGCGAAAGTTCTTCATGATGGCTCGAGTTCTACAAGGAAACTTCCTTTGTGCGATGCCGAGGTTGGCCACTCACTGCTTCGTACGAGAGTCCAGAGAGGACACAGTGACCTAAAGTGCCCTTGTCAATCTTATAGGGGCCGGTGCTCTTAAGCCCCAGTCACACTATGCTCTAGCTTACCATAATGACGCAAAATCTATTGCTCAATGGCCTTGAGGCCGTCCCTGATCCTGACATTGTCCAGTCTTCATGACTAGGGAAATTTATTAGTCCTGGATATTTATCATTGCCCGCGCGCTTTCGTTTAAACAGGGTATAAATTTAGGGCAAGCCTAGGGTGACGACCACGCGAGATGCAGAATTCTCTGTCTCTTCTCAGATATATTACATTGTTTGCGGAGGGAAAGCACCAAGCAGAAGCAAAAGTCGCCTTAGGAATTTTGATTTGTGAGACCCAACGGCAAAGGCTTGTTGGAAAGACTTAGTATAGAGGAACTTTGATCCACGTTGCCTAAGCTAATACCACGGCAGACTGCCCATCCTTCCCAACGGTCGAAGATTTTCGCTGCATTGTCTCCGTTTATCTTTTCTTGGCTTCCTACGGGCACCTTGTTTTTGGGAACTGGCCAGATCACATGCGTTCGACTCCTTACCGGAATTTGACGCTGCTGGCCTGAAAGCGGAAGATTCATACGCATGTCTGCAACATGGGCAACGTTGTATTAAGTGATGTGCTCTAAACCACCCCGCTTCAGCTCGCTTGGACAAGTCATCATCACTATTGCTGTGCACACGAGCTTGTAGTCTAGGCATTGGGATCAGGTGCAGTATTTGGAAAAAGAAGGTCTTCAGGGAACAATATGTCGAACACATTCTTCCCAAAGGCCCCAGGGGCCTACAGCAGCGCTGAGTCACCACCATGCATGATGTTTCCTAGCGCAGTTTCAGCTCCAGCCACCAGCAGTGATTGGGCTGCCACAGAACAATTGCGCCAGAAGGCAGCAGATAGAGCGCGACCCAACAGATCTGGTGTGTTTCCTTCCCATTTGAGCCCTAGCCCTTCAAGGTAGTCGTGACTTTACACGGGATACTTGCTTGGATCAGCAGCGATACTATCTGTATGTTGAAAAGGTGTCCTGTGCACTATCAGGCTACTACAAAGGAGAAGGCAACTCCTCCCCGTCTCTGGACAGGTCAGCCTCGTTACTGGAAGAGGGAAGAGCGGGAGCCAGCCCTTCTAAACACACTTTCAGCATTGAACAGCCTTCCGCAGCAGGTGCATGGGAATAATCTTGGAGCTTGGACATGCCTTGTACCCGACTGACTTCAATCGAGCGCTGGCAAGCAAGTGGACAGGCAGAACTGCTGGAGCATGGCTTTGTCGATGGCCATGTGGCATTTAGTGTTTGCTGTGTGTGCAGAGGAACCACAGGACATTCCACTCATACACGTCAGATGGGGTGAGGATGGTGCTGAGGTCAGCGCAAACCCCAGCCATGCCAGGTTCGCCAACCTTGCACCACTTTGTCTCCTCATGTCCAGAATACTGTCCACCACCACCAAGGTCTTCCCTGGGGCACCTGTGCTTGTGTGCGGGGCTGAGATCTGCAGCGTCCACTGCTGAGCTGGTGAGTGTTCCTGGCAGAGATCTCGGCACAGTCGAGCCCGGCACACCGCCGCGCGACCACCGCAGCCCGGCCAAGAACTATCCGACGCCGGAGCCGTCAGCGAATCCGTACCAGGAGGAACCCGTAGTGGGCAGGAAATGGAGAGGCAGCTGGGGAGGTGGCCTGCTGTCTGCGCCCTCCAAGCGCTCACGTTGCCCCAAGCCCTGCACAGTCTTCATCACCATTCTGGTCCTGCTCGCCGTGCTGCTGATCGGCCTAACCATCGGCCACTTTCTGGCCCCCTACGTCAGAACCATGGTGTGCCTGCCCCCCCCCTTGCTTTCTGACAGCCTCCCTTTTCCCTCAGAGAAGCCCATGCTGCTTTCTGCGCAGCTGTTGTCCGATGAACAGGGGCTCCAATGTGCGCATGTACTTCTGCACACAATGTTGATCTGTTCGCTCGACCTTCTGACAAATGCCCGGATGGTGTCGCATGGTGACCTGTCAGCTTGACTTGATCAGACACGTTTGACATATACATGGTTGCTGTGCGTGCAGACCTACTTGCATGCGCCTGCACCGGCGCCGGGCTTGGAGGCGGTCCCTGCAGCGGCGGGCATGGACAGATCTGGCGGCCAGGACGGAAGCAGCATAGAAGGCGTGGGCATCGGGCTACAGACGGACTACCCATCAACGATTCCGGCAGATGGGACTTCTGTCACCCCCACGAGAAATCCCTTCCTCGACGGGGCAAAAAGGCAGGGGTCGGGATCCACCACACTGACCCCGGACGGCCAGGGCCCTTAATTCTTGAAGGAAGATTGTTCAGCTGCTGTCAGTGTTCCTCTTTAATTACCTTGGTTTGGAGAAGGACCTTGACCTGATGTGGCAACCTTTATTTCCCAATCAGGCAGACCCCATCAAAGGACATGTCGTTGTGAGAGGAAGAGCCAGAGATTCCGTCCACAGAGTGGCATCAGGAATGTTGACAAGACAAGGATGCCGCTGAAATGTTGAGACATCCTAGGATTGCTCAGCAGGCTATGCTTTTGCATCCAGAGTACATGTAAATAATTTTGCGTGATGAATGTTTTGAATGTTACATACATCTGTCTTCACAGAGTTAGTGCATCTCTGTGTATCATTTCCTTTTGACTTGGCTGAGTCAGCCTGAGCACTGATACTGTAGTAGAAATATGTAATTATCAGAATCACGACCACATTTTATGACCTTCTTGCGCTGTACTTGGACCCATGAAACTGAATGAGAGCATCCCATAACAGCATCTTCTGAAACGTTCGCAATTTGACAGCTTGAAGCTCAAGATAGCTCAGTACAGGAGGGCTCTGCTTGTTGTACTCTGGGGTGCTTGCTTCTATGCAACCACTGCCCTCCAGTAATTGGATCGCCTGCCCAAACACATTTTGCAACTAATTACACCAGACAGTGCTCTTATCATCCCAATTATCGACGTTTGAAAGTCACACTACTAGCACCATGACTTATCAAGCACAAAAGTAGAGCAGCGGGTCCCACCTCCATGTAGTGCTCCTCTAACGCAGGGAAGTAGCCACCATCTTCATCCGGCAAACTTGATGCCAGGATGTGCAGGTCTTCCAAAATATGACTGTAGCCTGGCGAGCTCAAAAGCTGCATGGCACAACACGGTTTCTGTTGCAAGCTGCATGAGTGCTGCACATTCCAGATCTATTTCAGACGATCGAAGTGAAGGCTTTTCTTCTGCATGCAAGAGAGCTGGCATTACCTCTTCACAGCGTTTTGCCAGTGCTTGTGTGGCATACCATTGCCCTCTTGACCCTCCGCCAGAGAGGTCGGTCAGAGCAGCAAACAGGCGGTCATCCAGTCTGCTCCCAGCTGAGAACTATTCGAAGACACGCTCTGTCACTCCCGTTGATTTATAATGCAATCGCCACTTGTCATTCAACAACATATCCAGAGCGCCACACTATATCATCAGGAGTACTGCAAGAAACAATGGGTATCACTTGCCTTCACAAGGTCAGCCTTGTCTTCCACATCGATGTGCAAAGGACCCGCTGCAGCTGCATCAGAGGCATTTTGAGCAGCCTGCATGGCTCTGTCAATGCGGTCTTCGATCTCCAATTTTTCCTCTGGAAATCTCTGGTAAAGCAAGTCAACCACAGGTGCTTACACAATGCTAAAGATGCAACACTGAATTTGACATGGTTTCCGGTACGCGGAATGGAGAATAATACAATGCAGACCATGAGATGCGCGCACCTCTGGGGTGCAGGAAGCCACTGCCCAGTGCACTGCTTCAGAAATGCTCTGGAACAGTATAACCTGCTCAAATTGGTTGCGGGTTGGCCTTCAAACATCAACAGCCCTCAGCACATGCTGTAAGACAATTCTTGGCATACGATTTATTGCATGACCACTCTTGGCAGAAGGCGCTATATCACTGGCGCAAGGTGTACATATAGGAAGGGAAATCGAACTCACACAAAGCCATAGTGCAGCAAAAATTGGGAGCCTGGCTCTGCGCTGTAGGAGAGCCAGGTATCCTCCCCAGCCTCAATGTCCTTGGTGGCCGATACAACCATTTCCCAGTCTCCGCCTTGGGAATTTTCTGGGCGCACAATGTCCCACCTGCACACTTTGCGCATCACTGATTGCTGCCACCAGACATGTCTCTGTTAATTGGGCAGCTGGGACTGAGTCAATACATGTGCCTCACCTGACATTGTCTTCGCTTTCTGACTCATCAGAGAGCAGAAATGAACACTCCTTCCCACGATGATTGAGCATGTCTACCAGGGGCATCAGCATGTTTATGCTGATGTCATCATCTCCTTGCTTTCCAGGCACTGAAAATGCCCTGGAGTGAGCCACCTGCCAACATCAGATTGAAAGGAGTCGCAAGAGGTGCTATATATGTGCAGCAGCAATGTCCATAACAGCTGGGTTTATGTTGCACGCACCGAAATAGCCCATCTGAAGTCTGCTTCTGTGGCGGTTCCGATGATCTGGATGTCCTTGATCTTTGCATATTCAGTCGGGGCTCTCTGCTTCGCTTTCCTCAGGTCGCACTCAGCCACAGACCCTTGAAGAGCGCCGTACAACTCCTCAGGGAAACTTCCATAGAGAGACGGTACCTCCTCAGGCAAGACCTGTTCCCCAGCAATGTTCATGTCAAGTGCATGTTATTGGGCAACTCCTTTCAGCAGAATTCGGGTAAAGCTGATCTCACCTGGATCCAGGGATACCGCTGTGAGCTGTCTCCCTTGTTTCTCTCCTGCAGCAGCTGCAGCGCTAGACGAGACACCTCCAAAAGATTGTCTCCCAGCTCATCCGGTGCTTGATCAATGATGCCGAGCCGAAGGGGTACATTTAGCAGGGACTCTCCTTGAGCCACACCCTGCACTGAGCTGCCACAGCTCAAAAGTTCTGCGTACAGTATCCACATCCCTAAAGATGGAATTGTCAGGCCTCCTTCACTGCTGGTAGCGTGACCAGCAAGAGGAAAGCAAATATCTTTGTAAAGGAGAGAACAGATCTAGCACCTTGGTGCACATCAAGCCTCGCTCTCCGCTCTCAGTAGTATACAAAGCAATTTTGCTGTCTTCTTCACCGATGCCTCTGACCCCGTTCGCCCTCAGCCAAGACTGGAAGTTCTGGAGGTCTGTCCCAAATGCTGCCGATTCTTGGGATGTCTGTGAGCATCTTGTTCTCGTATAAAATCTCATATGCCGTCTTGGTGCCCCACGGAAGATCGTGTGTGACGTGCATAAGGTTCCAGTGAGGCTGTGGCTTGACATGCCGTGCAGCTGGTGCTGCCCCTGGAAACTGCCACATGGCAACATTTTGCACGCCTTGAGAAGAAGAAATCAAAACCAAAAACAATCACAAAAGTGGCTCTACAAATCTACTCGGTGTCTTCAGTACTATCTCTTACTTCCGATGCATGACATTGGGTCCAGACATGATGCATTGTTCCTACGCCCTCAGGAGTGGTTATCGCGTTCAGAAGAATGTCTCTGCAATTCTACACAATTCGTTGCCACTCTCGCCTCGGCATCCTGCTCGATGAATGCAAGTGCTGTTAACATTAGTCATATACCCAACAGCTGGCACCCAGAGATGCTGCAATAGTGCAGCATTGTGCTCAGATTTAACCTGCAGTGTGGTAGCAGAGGGCTTGGTTGAGCGATGCAAACATTTCCGAAGCTCGACAATTGCCGGAAAGAGACAAGTCGAGCACTGTGTACTGCATAGCTTTTGCGAAAAAGGAAAAAGGAAGGAGATGTGGGGTGGTGGTGGGAGGAGGCGGATTCTTTCGAAAGATTATACTCTGTTGAGAGATGATCAGGATGCTGATGACATTGAAATTGGGCAGCAGAGAAATGGTGCCAGTGCATGGAGACTTGTCAGTCTGGCAAAGAAAGAAGCGTTAGTGAGACCCTTAGCTTGACCCCGGGACAAATTTAGACCCTGTCAGAGATAGAGAGCTTCAGTCCCTCCTGACCTGTCATATTGAGGAACTTGATCTGAACGTAGGTGCTCTTACTTGGGACCCTTGCGTTGGTCGTGGGATCCTTGGCGACAGTAGCAGTCCCCAAGCTTGCAGGAGAGCTCATCGATGTTTGCATCAACTATGCAAAGGAGGAGAGTTCTGGGGACGTGGCAAAACGTGTGCTCAACCAGAAGCTCTTCCAGATCATTGGTATTCTTGCAGTTGGCGGGGTTGCAACCGGTATCAGGAGCTGGTGCGTTACCACATATCTTCTCTCAACACAGCGCAGTGTACTTGGTCCTGACAGATTTTGCAGGATCACCGCACTCCAGCTTGTGATGCATGGAAGCCATGGCATGCTCCTGGCGCCCACCGATGTACCTTGTGTGGTGCAGGCTGTTCAATGCCAGCGCGGAGAAGGTGATGTGGCGGCTGCGGAACAATCTCTTCTCTCACATAATTCTACAGGAGGTGGGATTTTTTGACCGTGTGCGGACAGGGGAGCTCATGAATAGGCTGTCCGAGGTAAGCCGCAGCTCTCATCCATACATGCTACGTGCCTGCATATTTTATCTCACTTGTTAGCAGTCATCCCCTTACAAATTGCTGTGCTGCACCAGGACACAAGGCTCATGAAGAGCGCTGGAACAATTTCCATATCTATCGCACTGCGGTCATCGGTGGTGGCCAGCTTTGGCCTGGTTCTGATGTTTATGACGTCCCCGCTGCTGTCGGCTCTGACACTGGCATGCCTGCCATTCCTACTGGTGTCCTTCCGCATCTTCAGCAAGCTCAACATGAAGTACACGGCCGAGATGCTGACAGCATCTGCACAGGCCGCCACCGTGGCTGAGGAGTGCTTCGGCTCTATTCGCACGGTGAGAGCCTTGATTGCGCATTGCAAGAGACATGCATATCATAATTTGTACCTGTGCGGGATCTAGGGAGCCGTGTATGGCATCACCTGTATGCCGTGCAAGCTGCTGAGTGGATGGATTGTTGGGTGCTACGCAGGTGCGGTCTTTCGCAAAGGAGACAGCATCAACGGAGAGATATGGCGGAGCGCAAGGGCAGGTTTTGCAATGGGGCCTCAAGTCGGCGCGCGCTTCCGGCTTTTTCTTTGGGTTCAACTCCATCATAGGCACTGGCTCCATCGTGACAGTGCTCTGGTTTGGAGCTCGCCAGGTAGGCCCATGGCTTGCAATTAGTAATGATATCAATGCATGCGCATTGTTGAAGGATCAGTCTATAACGATTGGTTCACCATGCATCAACACCAGGGATATGGCTGTGCAGGTCGTTGATGGAAAGCTCTCGGCTGGTCAGCTGAGTTCTTTTGTCATCTACGCCCTCTATGTGGGCACAAATGTTGGCGCCCTGGCTGGCGTGATTTCCAATCTGATCCAGGTAAGCACGAGAACTTTGCACCTGTATTTTTTCATGAGACCGGCAATTTTGAATGTGTTTGCTTGCTATCCTTGGATGAGGGTTGAGATTTTCTGGGGATGTGCATACTGAATCTGGATTGCTGCACTGTGGCAGGCTGTTGGTGCAAGCAGAAGAGTGTTTGAGCTGCTGGATCGGCAAGCTCGTCAGAAGCCATCTGGCAATGAGAAGCCCATGGGCTCCCCAGAGGGAGGAGAAATTGTCTTCGACAATGTCTGGTGCACACGCATCACTCAGCTCGCAATATCAATTCTTCATGTCACTACAATTTGAAATTTACTCATTCTTGCTGTCATGGCTCACCAAGGGAACAATGCATGCTTGTGGGCTGACGCAACGCTTTTGCTGCAGGTTTGCCTATCCCAGTCGGCCGGATGTGCAGGTTCTCAAAGGTCTCAGCCTCCGTGTGCAGCGAGGGCAGAAGTTTGCCTTGGTGGGCGCTTCTGGCGGCGGCAAGTCGACCATTGTGAATCTCATACAGCGCTTTTATGATCCTCAGGTGCACTCCATTCTTCACATGTAGTGCTGTTCTGCATCTTTGCTGCCCACTTTTTGGGTTGAGAAAGATTCCAAACTCGTGTGGGTAAGATGGCTGAGGGAGTTGTGTGTGTGCGTCAGAGAGGAGCAATCATGCTGGATGGAGTGCACCTTCCTGAAATTCAGCATGAGTGGCTGCATTCCCAGGTGCCAATTGATCTTCAAATTGAAAACCTGTTCCGTGTCTCCTGAAATAGCAGGAAAGTCTGGTCTGACGATTTCTAAGAATAGGAACAACATGCCTGTGTGGTCGCAGGTGTCCATCGTCAGTCAAGAGCCCATCTTGTTTGCAGAGTCCATTCTTTACAACATCACTTTCGGCGTCCAAGATCCGTCATCCATCTCACTGGCTCAGGTGCGCTGATGTGCATGTTCACACCGCTCAAGAGTGCCTCACTGCATGCTGCTCAATTACATGCAACATGCTCCTCTCAATCCAAAGCGCATGCAGCATAAAATACAGGCCTCTTCAAACTGTGCTGTACGCGCTGTCCAATGAAGAGGTCTTGAAAAGAATCTGGTCAAGGCATGTAGAAATGAGTGAACGCCAGCCTAGAACATGTGCAGCAGATTGGGGATCCGTATCAAATTCTTTTCTTGGGGCCTCTCAATACACAGTAAATGCAGTCTTTTTTTATTTCTTCTAAAATAAAAGGATGTGAATAATAAAATTGTAAAGGAATTTGTGGTGGGCGGCAGGTGGAGGAGGCTGCAAAGCTGGCGAATGCGTTTGAGTTCATCCAGGCGTTTCCCCAGGGGTTCCACACCAAGGTGGGCGAGCGCGGCATCCGCCTGAGCGGCGGCCAGAAGCAGCGCGTGGCCATCGCGCGCGCCATCCTCACCAAGCCCCGCATCCTCCTCCTCGACGAGGTGACCCTCTCCCCTCTTCCTCCCTGCCACTTTCAGGGACGCTCTTCCCTCTGATCGGCCCCTGCCTTCTTCATCAGCATCATAAGCAGGCTGCGGCATTGTGGCCTCGCGGTGAGAAGTCTTGTGGGCACTGCTTTGATCACATGCAATGAGAGTAATGAGAGTTCAAGCGGAGGTTGGCTGTGCTCCGCTCAGCTGCTTATCATGCCCACCCGCCACCATACTTCAACTGGCCTCCTTCAGCTATAGCAGTTCTTGGCCAGGAGACTCCTGCTGTGCAGAGTTCTCTGTCTTGAATATTTCCCGTTGGGGTTATTTAGTTATAACTCGGTATGTTTTAGTGTGTGCCTTGGTTTTCCTGACTGTTGTCCAGTTGTGCGGGTTTGCCAACCAAGGTATGTGTGCTTCAAGGGGAACTGTCCTCCACTGGCTCCAGCAGGATCCCTTCAAGCATACAAGGGGTACAAACACCGCCCAGCAGCTTCCCATGAAACTCATTAGGGAATCAACAATATTGAAAGGGGTCGCGCTGCGCAGGCGACGAGCGCGCTGGACGCGGAGAGCGAGGCGCTGGTGCAGGAGGCGCTGGAGAGAGTGGAGGCAGGCCGCACAGTGGTAGTTATCGCGCACCGCCTCTCCACCGTCAAGACCGCTTCCACCGTCGCTGTTGTTGAAGGGGGCGTCATCGTCGAGCGCGGCACGCACTCCGAGTTGCTCGCCAAGGGTGCGCCCGCAACCCCTCTCCTTTGTGCCACGTGCGCTTTGGACTGAGATGAGCATGTTGCATTTAATCTGGACAGCATGCAGCGTGGCACTTTCGAGGGCTCTACTTGCCCCTCACGCTCTGCATCTGTCAATTGGTCTGCCCTGTCTTGCTCTCCGAGCCCTGCACCTCGGAGTGTTTGGTACCAGCAGCCCACAGACGCTGATGTGTTGTGACTGCGTTTCTTCAAACTAGGCTTGCACTGAGCTTGATGCGGATTGTTTCTTGTGGCAGGTGGTGCCTATGCTGTGCTGGTGCGACGGCAGCTGTCCAGCGCCAACCATGAGTCATCCTCGTCCCTGGCGTCCATTGACGAAGAGGCCGAGGCTGTGCCAGATGACAACGCCGACCTCATGAACCGCACAGAGACGGGCAAGCAGCCCCAACCTTGTGCTGTACTCAAGTACAACAGCAGTCAGAGTGCTGAGAGCTCTGTTAATCATGTCATGCTCACGCAAAAAACTTCCTTATTTCTAAAGTAAAAATATGCTCGGCTATGCAGGCGCACTTGTGGATGACCTCATAGGCGGCCTGGTGTCAGACTCGGTGGGCCGCCAATACAGCGGGCGCTTGGGCAGAAACAACAAAGGAGCACAGAAGACCGCGAATGGCAATCTGATGGATGTCTGACGTCCAAGAACTTGCCCATGAGGCATCTACATGGCAACATTGTCGGAAAGCATGTTTTCATTTATTGTGCAATTCAAGGTCTGGACTGAGCACTTGAATATTCATAAGTAGGTCAAGACAAGCTTTGGACAGTAGCCGCAAACCTCTCTTATGGCCGAAATTTGGAATTGATCTTGCAGATTATGTGGTATTATTGTTTAGGTTTCTGCTGCCTTTCAACTATGGGCCTTATGCACAAGTCTGGCAGACTGGGACAGCCTCTTATGGTATGCTATGTTCCAAGTTCATGCTGTACAGGTCTTTCCCATGTGCACATTGTCCTAAACGAGTAGGAGACTACTTGTATTCATGCAGTGTCCAATTTGACCAATAACCTTTTGGTAGGTTATAATTAGTGCCTTTGATGAGACTGCCGAACAAACTTAGCTAGGACAAAGCTCTAAATCAGAATCTGCAAGAAGAAGCATGCCCATTGATAATGAAATGTAAGTGTTTGCAGATCAGGTAACCTAACAGATGCTGCAGTCTATACAGAGCATGACCCTGCACAGGCCTACATGCCATGCATTCATTGGTTCAACTGCACATTCTCCTTATGCCTGTGCAGCATCGCTCCCATGTCCCTGACTGGTGCTGCTTGCGCCTTGGCCCTGATTCTGTCCAACAGAGTTCCTGCCGCTGGGGTGGGCTGTCTCCTCGGCACAGACGCTGCTCGAGGCCCCTGCCTGCTGTTGCTCTCCAGCAAGTCGCAGCGTGCACGTTGCAGCTGCGCAAGATGATCCTCATATGTGCCTCTCAAGTGCTCATGTAGTGACGCCTGCAATATCAGGATTGTGTCATTGGATCAGGACGTTGGCTCTTTGCGCAAGAAGACCTGTTGGCCTGCATTTGATTTTCCAATCTGCCATACTTGCAATGCTGCTCATCTCGCTGTCACAAGCTTGCTGCGAATGAGATGAGATGCCAATGAGTACATCTGCTTAGTTAAGGCTACAGTACTATTAGGTTCGGACAGCGACCAACCTTGAAGGCTTTGATGCTGGACTCGAGGTGTGCAGGCAGAGACAGCAGGGTCCAAGTGACACTGTCCATCCTTTCTGGGCTTGGCAGGTGTGTCGGGAGGATGACCACTGTTATGTAGCCCGCAAATGTGCTGTCCTGCTGCCAGCATGGGTGGCTGGAGATGTCGAACAAGGGATCTTGCTGTAGCAGAACACAGGGCACTCACTTCTGCCGGCACAGAATTCCTCTTGCTTGAAGGAATTTCACTGATGTCTTAGAAAGTTTGGAACGCACTCCTCAGACAGCTCACAGCAGTAATAATCGCAGAGCGCCATGGAACTCACCCCTGGATGTGTGAAAGTGATCTGAGGGCCGCTGCCAATGCTGTTCAGGTGCCGGGCCTCTGCGCACTCCTGCAACATGGGCACAGAGTGGGATTATGCTGTTGATAAAAAATGTCTGGCACATGCAAAAATCACACTGTATCCAACCAGCTCAATCACAAGGTAAGTTAATCACCTGGGCAAATGCTGTGGTCAGCGCATCATCTGATGTGCCCCTGAGGTACATTGGAAACAGGGCTGTCAGGCGATCAGGCCGGCCTTCCACAAAGAATGGCTGTCCTGGTCGGCACAGCACTGCCTCCTGGCATTCTATGAGTGTTCCATCAACCAGCCTTCCCAACATTGACCTGCACAAAACTATGCAGAGCTTCAGATACAGCAAAGAGGGACAGTTTTTGGCAAGAAGTTCTGTGAACGACAGCGGATGTTGGCAAGCAAAATCAGCCCTCACCTCAACACAGCACCAGTGATGTACATGCGTATGCTTGCAAGCTTCTCCAAGCTGCTGTTTCTCTGCTGTGGCTCCTGATCACGAAGGGCTGCAAGAGAGACCTGCTCAGGGGCACAGTCGTTAGGCAGTCAAGAGGCGGTGTCATCATTGCAAGTAATACAGGGGACAGAACACGTTGTCACCTGCAAAGTGAGCTGAAAATCTGGTTCAGGGTGCTCTAGTATCGTTGCAAAGCCTTGGTATGCCTCTATCAGGGCCAGGCTTGCTATCCGAGAGATGGTGTACGAATACTTGAATGACAAACTGAGGCATTCGGGATCTGCCTTTGATTTAGACAAGTGGTACTGACAGTCATCAAATTCGTGGACGGAGGTCTCGATTCGGTTTTTGATGTTGCCAGTTTCCAGTGCTTCAGCAATGAAGGCAAACACTGCTTTATTAGCACTCGGGAGAGTTGCTGCTGCCATCTGGCTGCTGTCTTACTTTATGATAGACGGTAATGTTGCAATCCAACAGAAATACACTAAATCCGCCAATGATGCACCCGTTCGGCCTCAGAAAAGACCAGCCATCTTGATCTGCTCTTGCACCAGGTAGGTCAAGTTCCCACGTCAACGTATAAAAGCGTCGTGATGATTGATCCTACGTCTCACAAACTTTCTTTTCAGAGCTATAATTGACACCGATGAATCAGCGATAATCGAGATCCGTCAAAATTGAAACCTGCTTCCGTCGCAAACCCTTCAATTCAAAATCCATTTGCAAACCCTCAAAATTTTCCTTTCAAGGGAAATGCATTAGACTCGGCTTTGTGGCACAGATTGGACGGGACATTTGATCCAGAAAGGTCACACTTCCTCGTGTTGGTCCAATTGTGAGGAGAACACTGCAATTGTAGCTATGACACGCCAGGTTCTGAGACTGTTGCCTCAATTGAGGACCAGTCTGTGCAGAGGGAACTTGGCCAGCAGTTCTTGCGCACTCCCTCACTCGTTTCTTAGCAGAGGATTTGCTGATGAAGCCTCACTCTCCAAGACTCCTCTGTACGACTTCCATGTGGAGTATGGAGGTAGTGCACTTTTTGCCCCCCCCTCTGTCGAATTCGTCTGGCTGATCGGAGTGTCGTGACACTCCAAACATCGTCACATCTGCATAACTGTACAACTTACCATCCTCAATTCCAATATCAAGACAAATATGTTCTCTATAATACAATTATGAGATTGTATTGATGGTGTCCAGGGAAAATGGTCCCCTTCGCTGGCTGGTCCATGCCAATCCAATACAAGGATTCCATCATGGATGCCACAAAGCATTGCAGAGAGAACGGTTCCATTTTCGATGTGTCCCACATGTGCGGCCTGACTCTCAAGGTAAGGCTATTGTTCAGAGGTTTGTGAGCAGATCTGCTGGTACTCATGGTCTGGAGGAACTCAGACGTGACAGCCTGCAGGGGAAAGATGCTGTTGCATTCTTGGAGAAGCTGGTGGTTGGCGATGTGGCGGGCATCAAGAATGGATCAGGCAGCTTGAGCGTCTTCACGAACGAGCAGGGTGGCATCATCGATGACACTGTCATCACCAAGGTATGAAGACGCATGCGAAGACTGCAAGCGTTTAATATTATAAAGACAGAAAGCTGAGGTAAATGGCTGCTGTGCACCTGGGTGTACTTCAAGATTAAGAGCCAAAGTTGGTCACAGACTTACCTCCCTGCAGGTGGCAGACGACGAGATCTACCTCGTCGTGAACGCAGGATGCCGCGAAAAGGACTTGGCCCATATCGGCAAACACTTGGACAAGTACAAGGTACAGAACCACTCTGTCACCCATGTGTCGCATTACAAAACATTCAGTGAGTGAAAGATGCAATTTTGCATCTTTCACTCACTGAAATCTCCTGCCCTCAATCAGGAATTCTGCCATCGTCGTGGTCATGGTATCTTTCACATACCATGAACCTCTTAGAAGCTTGCTTGTCGCCCAAGAACAAAGTGACGCATGCAAAATGTGCAACAGAGCGAAGGCGGTGCCGTGGAGATGACAGTGCACGACGACCGCTCGCTGCTCGCGCTGCAAGGCCCGGCAGCGGTGGAGACGCTGCAGCCGCTGGTCGACGTGGACCTGTCCAAGGTGTACTTCAGCGACTTCCACAAGCTCGACATCGCCGGCATCCCCTGCTACCTCACCCGCACTGGGTGCGCCCTTACCACCTCTGTCAACCCTATTCGTCCCCTCTTGACACCCCAAGAAAGTGAAATACTGTTGCATGCGGCACTAGATACTTCAGTTGGGGACACCTCCATCCACAGAGTGCCATTGCATGCTGCACTATGAAAGTCAACAGGGAACAGAGGTCTGGTCACTTGCATGCCCTCAGGTAAAGTGAGCAATTTGGATTGGGGGCCAGAGGTTTCAGACCTGCATGTTCGCAGGTACACTGGGGAGGACGGCTTTGAGATCTCGGCGCCGGACGAGAAGGCGCTGGAGCTGACCAAGAAGCTGCTAGAGAACCCGCGCATCCGCATGTGCGGCCTCGGCGCGCGCGACTCACTCCGCCTCGAAGCCGGCCTCTGCCTCTACGGTGCGCACACTCTCCGATTTTGTTCAAATTGCTGCAGAGGCCATCTGGCCTTGAAATTTTCTCATGCTGGAAGGTGTTTTGTTTTCATCGAAGATGTTTGATGGGGTTTGTGCAGGGAATGACCTGGATGAGGGGAAGACTCCAGTGGAGGCTGGTCTCACATGGACCATCGGCAAGCGCAGACGCGAGGCATGCGACTTCCTGGGCGGAGAGGTGCGCTTCTTTGGCTCATAGAACTTCTGGGCTCGTAAACTTGCGTTATTTCTATAATACTATCACAAGCTTTATCTGCCAGAGGCAAGGTGAGTCTGCAGACAAGCTGCATGTAAAGGCTGCCGCAAGTCCTGCCCCTTGTTGGACTCGCCAGATGTAGATATGACCCAATCAACCGTGGGCGCGGTGCTCAGTATCTACAGTGCCCCCCACCAGCCGGGGCCTTTCTGCATCGTTACTTCTAAATCCACAATCGGAGCTTGCCTGCCTGCTGATGGACTGTGCGCTGTGCAGGTCATCAAGAAGCAGCTGGCGGAGGGTGTGTCCCAGAGGCGGGTGGGCCTGGTCTCCACCGGCGCCCCTGCCAGGCAGCACAGCAAGATTTTCACCATGGAGGGCAAGGAGGTGGGCAGACCTGACCCATCCCTTGCTCTTGCACGGCCCCACAAAGACCCCATTTGTGACTGTCCGGCATGATGCAGCAATACTGGGTACATTGCTATTGTGAAACAAATGATCGATGATGAATGATACTGTGCAGAAAACCTCAAGCGTCACAGATCACAGATCAAGTGCTTTGGTTGCAGAATGTGCTTATGCAGGCCATTTGCTGCCAGGTCATCCTTGACAGGAAAATGATATGGATGCTGGTGCAGGTTGGCGAGGTGACGAGCGGAGCCTTCAGCCCGTGCCTGAAGAAGAACATTGCCATGGGCTACGTGGAGAAGGCATACGCCAAGTCAGGCACGGAGCTGAAGGTGGAAGTGCGCGGCAAAATCAACCCCGCCGTCGTCACCAAGATGCCCTTCGTGCCCAACACCTACTTCAAGGCGCCCACTGCCGCCTCCTAGGCAGCACGAGCTCCTGGGTTTCTATTGCGGACAGTACGCGCCTGTACACAGATCTAGGACACCAGGATTGTGGCCTGCAAATTTAAGTGGCAGGCACGAACTCTCAATTTCGTTGAGTATGCTTGAGCGAGGGAGCGAGCAGAGAGTTCTGTGTTTTGAAGGGTACTGATGCTAGCCAGAGGATGATGATGTAGCGGAGGACATGCAACCTTTCGTGTCAGAGTTACTTGGTTCAGGAGCATTTGGAGCATTATTGATACTGAGGAGCAACAGACACAACTGACCAGTGGTGTAGTATTTCTGCAGGAAAATTTGCACACCTTTGCAGATCATTTCAGCTTGGTGCTGGAATTGCGCCAGCTCTACCTGCCCATTGGGCATATCCAAGCTGGTCCAACACCCGGGATGGTTGTATACAGCTGTTATGTGCAATTGCGAGTCATACCTCATGGGACATTGCAGCATGCTGCGGGCAGTGTCATCATGCATGATCATCATGATCATGCTGAAAACCGCCGGGGCCCTGGCCTGATCAACCTGGTCATGCATGGTCATATGACTCCCCAAGGCGGCCAGCCATCACATCAGTCATTGCGCAGCCGATCGCAGTGTCTGGAACTCGTTGAGCGGTTCATTGTGGGATGTCCTGGCGCAAGGCTTACAAATCTGTGGGAAGCTGATGGCGAAGCTACATGCCACCGCCTCGTCAACTTTGCCGTTCAAATCAATGGCGTTCCCACACGTGTCTCGGCATGACGCCCGAGCGACCCCACCGCGGGGAACTCGCCCGCAAAGGAGCTGAAATTCCCCGCATTGCTGCCTGTGACACCTTTGAGTAACATTTCGCCTGTCCTTTGGCCATATCCTGTCACATTCGGTAGAATCTGCCGCATTCTTGATCCTTTGTGAGGACTTGACTTTTCCTAGGCTACTTCAGCTTCTTTGTACAAAACCCAGAATGGTAAGGGTGCTTGAGCGTGTGGTTCAGCTCAAATTGCTTGTACAATGTATTACATTTAATATGCTCTCCGTACCAATGTTTTATGCACTCATTTGTTTGCCCAACTTGCAAGCTTCGTGAAAACGCACCCTGAGTGAACAGTTGAATTTTTTTTTGCGTTCATCCCGTGTGCGCGGATTAGATCAATATTTTGTTGTGTTACAGAGCTACTCAAAGCGCATTGCCAACGCCAAGAGCGACAAGTACCACAACAACATCCATAAGCGCGGAAAGGTGTGGGATGGCAAGGAGGTGCGTTTTTACTTACCAATTTCCCTCATCATCGTCGCTTTAAGGAGAAATTCAACCTGTAATAAATGAATGCTTGTGTCCTGCGCAATTGCTGTGGCTTTCTACTTTGAGAAAGTGAAATTTTGCCAGTCTCAAATCAGGCTGCAGTATTCAGCTGTGCGATTCCTCTCATCATGATGTCCTGCACATGCAGAAGTCCAAGACGTCAGTTTCTGCTGGGCCTTGGCTGCTAGGCTTCTTCGCATTCGTCTTGGTGGGATCTGGTAAGTTTCAAGCACCGCTGCAGATGTGTGTCTTCCTTGCTGACCTGTACCACCCAATGTGCAGTGGGCAACGTTACCGATCACTTACACTATCCCTTTTCTGTGCACAGCTGTCCTGCAGGTCATCAGGACAGCCAACAATGGGACGCCTTTCTAGGCTAGGAGGAGCCATGCCTGAGGTGTACAGTTTTGCAGTCTCATTATGGGTGTATTTCAACAGGGCAGAAGCAAACCAGCACATGTGCATTATTGACTGAAGTTCATGTCTTGTATGGCATCATGGAATATTTCGAACCACCCACTGTCTGCAATAACGATGGTGTATCAGAAGTCACTTCTCATCATTGGGCGCCTCTTTTCTGACAGCTAGTAATGCCTGCTGTGGGCTGAGGTGATCTCCTGTCACTTCAAGTGAACATTCAGCGCCATTTTTGGTGCTGCAATCACCTTTTGCCCAAGTTCTGGGCATCAAGTCCGCTGTGCATGCATATATGTCTGAACTCAAGACTCTCAAGAGGAAATGAGGAGATGCTGATCTGAGAAAGTCTCATGAGAAAGTCAATGAAGAACCAGATGTCAGATATGTTATGTATATAATGTAGCATTGCCAGCAAAGGGCAAGCAAAAACAGCAATGCATACTCATTGTGATTCCTGCAGCAAGAATTTATCCAGACACGCAATGGCGTGTCCAGATGGGCCATCTGCAGCTGGCCACAGGACTCAGCAGGATTTGCTTCTCGTGCACCGGCTCTGCAGGGCAATTCGGAACGGCCACGAAGCATTTGCCAAATGTCTATAGTTTTACATCGTGGCAATGAGGAGACAATTGGCCAAGCAGAAATTTAATCATCACACAATCAAATTTACTTCCACGCAATCGCAGCTCTTCAAAGCTTGAATATGCATCTTATTCCAACGCTGTTAGCCTCAAGAACAGGTCATCATTCCATGGGGCACCAACACTTGTGAGCCCGTCATCCATTATGTGGCACAGACGACCCAAAAGCTTTCACTGAGCAGACACTACAGCGAGTACTTCTCAGAGCATCCTCCCGCAATTTGACTGCACCCCTCTTGATCGTGCAGAAAGAGTCTGCAAATGCAAAATGAAGCTGCAAGGCTACTGCCTGCTGCACACAGGTTCTGCCAAGAATGCGCGAAGTAGATCTATGAGACGACTTGAATGGCTGCTGGAGACCCCATGCATAACCGCCTCTGCAGCATACTGCTTTGGTATTAAAAGGTAATGCTATGGGGGCCAGGATTTCAGGGTGCTTCTACTTGCCCTTGACATCCACCAGCTCCACGTCGAAGTTGAGCGTTGCGTTGGGGGGGATGGCCCCCCGCACACCGCTGGTTCCGTAAGCCATCTGCGGGGGAACTGTCAGCCGCCGCTTGTCCCCCACGCGCATGCCCACCACACCCCGGTCCCAGCCCTTGATCACCTCTCCCACGCCTGCGTCACACAGATCGCATGCTGTATGAGTCAGCCTTCACTGTTCCCTGGGCCCACGCAATGTCTATATTGCCATACACTCTTCTGCTCTTCTCTGGGTCCCGCTTCCGAGTAGATGCCAAGAAAGCCAAGGTTGGCACGGTTTATTATGTCACCCCAAGTGGCTGCAGGGCAATGCCTCGGCGGACGCAAGCCCTGTCTTGCTCATCGGAAGAGGCCCAGGAAAAATATCCGTTTCTGATGAGCTGGAGGACTCTTGCTGACACGTCTAATTGTCACAGTGGACTGCTGACTGGACTGCAAGTCTACCCACTTACTAAGCCGCCAGTAAGCAGATTAAAGAACCTGATGGACAGTGTCACACGAGCCATGGCAGCCAAAGCTGTGCCCCTCAAGAGACACATCTAGATATACAAATTGCATGATGGGAGGCAGCGGGCCGAGAACGTGAAAAGGCTCGTTGCAAAGATGTGGCGCTCACCCAGGCGGAAGGAGAAGGTCTTGTTGCCCTTGGTCTCGTCGAAGACCTTGCCGCTCTTGGCCAGAGTGCCGCGGTAGCGCACTCCCACCTTCTGACCCAACTTGGCCAGCTGTAGCAGAGCAAACACAGCGAAACTCAGTTGGAGCTGCCAAACATGCAAAGAAACGGACAAGAAGGTAGGCAGTCGCCATTCAAAGCACGGTCGTTCACAGAACGCCGTGCCATGGCCAAAATATTCTTAGCGCTGGAAGGTGCACATGGTGCTAAAAAGTCACAGGGGTGGGGAGAGATGAGCACCTTGCCATCAGGAGCGCCCATGTGTGTCTCCTCGATGATGAAGCCGTTGTCAAATTTCTTGATGCTCGGCCGTCCGTTCTTGACGGGAATCGCTCTTGCCGCAGCATCTTCACCTGCAACATGCACCGCACATTGTTGATCATGATGCAAGCAGGGAAGCATGACACATCAGTAATGCTACTGAGTGTGGCCCCCTGGGAATCCCGACAAATGCATACCTCCAGCCCCTTCATCATTAGCAGTTGCCTCTGTCCCGTTGCCATTCTTTCCCTTCTTTGGCTGGAGGGGCTCAGCGTGCCAGGTGCTCAGCAGGGACGCACCAGTGCCGTTCTTGCCCTTCTTTGCCTTCTTGCCAGCAGCAGGCTGTGCCTCCTCCTCCTGTTGGTGACAGCAATCACCTTACCTACAATTTACTTGTGGCTTAGCAAAGAAAAAACATCAGCAATTCGTGGTGGTCGTGTTGTGCATGCAAGCATTAAAGCTCAGAGGTGAATGGGGTCAAGAGCTGCACCTGTTCCCGCGCTGCTGGTGCCTCTTCGACCGCAACATCCGCAGCAGTCTTCTTGTTCCTACACATACAAGACTCCTGTCAGCAATGAGCTTCACTATCTACAACAACATGCGCATCACGGGATCTGCAGGTAGATCAGATCACGCACAACGACAGCGCGTCGTGTCACAAGAACCTGCAAAATTTTCTTTCTGCAGTCCATCAGCTCACCTCTTGGTTGCAGCACCGCCCTGCTTGGCCTCATCCGCGGCCTTCCTCTTGCCGGCCTTCTCAGCCTCCGGTCCAGTCACCTGGATCACCCTCGGTGCCTCGCCCCCAGGAATCATGTCCTCCGCATCTTCCTCGTCTTCCTCCTCTTCATCATCCTCTTCCTCCTCATCTTCCTCCTCGTCTTCCTCCTCATCTTCTTCCTGCATGAGTCCCAAGCATGTGTAAGTGGACGCTTGCTCAGCTTCCACAGCGCATGCGGCAATGCCTAGAAGGGACACCCTGAAGAATGACATAACAGTAGGGATGCATAAGGCAAGCTTTCAGGGATGCCATTCCTGGTTGCAATGGGAAACCTTGTGTCAACAAATGTGAGCTTGAAAGAGGAGAGCCAGCGCACATCACTGTCAGCCTTCTCGGTGCCGTCATCGTTCAGCTCCACGATGGTGATGTTGTTCTCATCATCAGGCCCCAAGATCATCATGCCCTCATCGTCGTCATCAGTGTCTTCTTCCTCGTCATCATCCTCGTCATCATCTTCCTGAATGCCAGAACAAAATGAAGCTGGCAACCTTCCTTGCCAATCTTATTGGGGTGAAGCTTGCGACATGTCTTGCTCTATTGCATGTGGTATTTTTGCACATTAATCGTCTCAATACTCGAGGGACTGAGTGCCCCCATGACCGAGCCAGGCCTGTTTCTGCATCCTGCCTTTCCTTTTAGGTCTTTTCATATTAAGCAGGTCAGGGTGGCACCTTAGGGTCCAGTGGGTTTCAAGTACACATGCTGGTCCTGACCCGGCTTCTCATACGGGCATAGTGCTACAGCAGTGCAACAAGCCTGGTGCATGCGGAGTGGGTACATGCAGGGATTAAGCAGCTGAAGGGGGTGCGCACACCTCGTCATCACTGGCCTCCTCAAACTTGATCTTGGAAGGGAAGCGGGAGGAGCGCTGGTACTGCTCAAGGGCAGCAGCCTCCTCTGGAGACAGGTCCATCAGAAGCTCCTCATCGTCTTCCTCATCTTCTTCCTCATCAGTGGATGTCTCCTCTGAAAACCCAAACCCACACTCTCTTAGCCAACTTTGCTCCGCTGCCAGATGGTGAAGTACTGATGACTCGGTTGAGAAGAGCAATGCCCAAGTGGCCAGCAGCCTGTCAGAGAAAGCGGAATGCAGACAACAAAGCGGAGCGAGCCTCAAAAGGGGCAGGCACACACCTTCCTCGTACTCGGGCATGTAGTAGCCAGTCAGATGCACCGCAGCTGAGCCCTGGACCTTGAACTCAGTGTAGTGGTCAAAGACAAGGTCCAGGCTCTGTGACTCTGTGGCGCCCTCGCGCAGCGTGCACAGCAGCACTTCTTCGTCGCCATCCTCTCCCATGGTGCAAGTCAGCCCCACCTTCGATCCATTGTCGGCATCCATGGACAGCGTTGCCTGTAAAGTTGCCAGGGAAATCTATTGGAAAAAGCAGCTATGCTAGTACCTTCACGTGACATGGATCAGCACCTGGTGGGCCAAATTGGGAGAGTGCGCATGCTCAGCGGTATTAAACGAAATCCCGAAAGTACTGTTCTTTATCTCCTAGCATGTAAGCTGTAGTGAGCCTGTGTGATGAGTAGGCTGTGATAAGCAAAGATGTGGAAAAGGGCGTGGCGGCCGTTGCTTGCGATCAGTCATATGAATAACCTGCAGAACTCAATAATAATATTTTCTAAAGCAAACATTCGGCTCGTGAGAAGAGCGGAGTCCCTTGGCGGCACTGCCAATACTGACACCTAGCCGGATCCTGAAGTCACGCCATACAAGGCGCGCCCAGCAAGATTGTTTGCGTAGTCAATTCTACCTGTGACAGATGCAATTTCGCATCCACTGGCGGGGGCACGAACGGCTGCGCCTTGCCAGGCTGGACTACGACACCCCAGAAGGTGCTCTCCATTTTGTATATGCAACTCTAAAAAGAGCTCCTTTTCCTCTTTCTCACCAACAAAACTACACGTAGCAATGTGCTTCAGGACAATCAAGACGCCGCCTGCCTTTGCAAATGCTCACGGAATCAAACTTTGCGGCCAGGTCTTCGAAATGTCGATATGCTGAGACCCTGCAAGTTACATGTCAGGGGAATTCAGGGTTTGAAGGCACTCCTTGACAAGGAGTCCTTGTCGTGCAATTTCCATCCAATTTCAGCTTGTATATATTTGAGACATTCAAGAGGTATTGATAGGCGGAAATAGCGAGTTTGCGTTGATGTCGCATCGGAAGATTTTCCACTAGATCAGCGTTTGCACCTGGTGTCTTCACGCACAACTAGTTTATTCTGAAGGTGGAAAGAAGACATACTGTCAGCCACTTGAGTTTGACGATTTAAGGAGAAATATCGTGCATCTTGGTCTGAATTTATTGAGGGAAGTCTTTTCGAGTGATCTGGCCGTGATCTGGCGTTGGAGAAAGCATGGCTGCCAGGGATGTTCCTGAATTAGGAGATGCTGATGCGGCAGTCTGCGATAGAGCTGCCTCGAATGGGGTAGGCAGCGGACCTTGTGCAGACATGGCCTCCGTTGTAGTCAGTGAGCAAGAACAGGCAGCCTGCAGAGTAGAGGCCATCAGCCCAGACGAGAACAATGGCGATCCAGCGGCAGACGTACGAGCAGAACTGTCCAAAAATCAGCAGAAGAAGCTGAAAAAGCAGGCAGCGTTCGAAGCTAAGAAGGCTGCCAAGAAGCTGGAGGAGAAGGCTGCAAAGAGGGTGCATCAGGAGAAGAAGCTGGCTGAGGTGCATAAGATGATTGCTGGCATGACTGATGAGGAAAGGCAGGCTTGGGAAGAGCAAATGTCTCAGAAACGGCAGGTACGATGGGTTAGCAGGCATTCACTTGCTTAGAAACTGGCAACACAGAGACTGCTTGAATAATCTGGTCAAAATGTTGCATGTAAAGAATTTTGTCGGCATCAGGACTATGTGCAGTTCATGCCGGCTTCAGTGCAGGACGCCTGATGTCTCAAACCCTGCAGCCCCCCCTGTAGCGGATTGAAAGATGAGGGATGTAACTGGCATGCAGGCGAGAAAGCAAAGTGCTCTGGAGAGGAAGACCCGGCTGCAGCAGGCGCAGAGCGAGGGCCAGCGCATCTTGATAGACCTGGACTTTGCAGACAAGATGACGCCTACAGAGGTCAAGAGCCTGTGCCAGCAGCTGCTGCACTGCTACGGTGCCAACACACGAGCACGAATCCCTGCCCAGCTCATCTTCACCAGCCTTCAGGTGGGGAGAAAACACATTGCCTGTACGCCTGTGATCTGAGCATTTTGTCACAGCATCTGATGGGAAAGAGAATAGGATGACACTGACACAGGCTGCTGACGCAGGGAATCATGTCAGAGCAGCTGCATAAGCAAGCCTCCGGTCTAGACAACTGGGTGGTCACCCTCCATGCTGAGTCATACATGACAGCTTTCCAGGACAATCTGTCAGATCTCGTCTATCTCACAGCAGGTTTGTTTTCGCCCCTCGTACAATTTCTAACGTCTCATTAACTAGGTATTTGTGTGACTTTGATCTTGGATATTCTTCGTGCTATTATTTGATGCCGTATGCTTGCTAATGCAGATTCGCCGAATGAGCTCACATCCCTGGACCCCAGCAAAGCCTACATCATTGGGGGCATAGTTGACCGGAACCGCCACAAAAATGTCTGCTACAACAAGGCTGTGAGCCAGGGCATAGCCACAGCTCGACTGCCTATTGATGAGTACATGCAGATGAGCAGCTCGCCTGTGATTACTGTCAACCAGGTGCGCAGCCTGCTTGTTCCAAAGCCTTTCATGTAATTTTATCTGCATGGATCAGGCATGGCACATGACAAGTCATTAGCATACCATGTGGGTTGATGGCTGTTTGTTCTTGGACAGGTCTTCACAATCCTTGTCAACTATCTGGATCACAAGGATTGGGGTACTGCCTTTGAAACGACCATACCGCAGCGGAAGAAGTTAGAGGGCCCCAGCATTGGCAAAAGAGAGCACAAAATTGAGGATGAGTGCGCGCAAGATGACAACGAGCAGGATACAGAACACATTGACAAGAAGAGCAAGCTGGAGAGCAGCATTGAGGCATGATGTCATTCCTCTTCTCTTGAGTGTGATATGTAATCAGGCGTAGTGCTCCAAACGCACATGACAAAAACAATCGACACCAATATGCCCCAAATGGTATCATTTAGGCCAATGCATGTATGCCAGCCTATATGTTTACACTGCATCCCCAATCCTTGTACACATGCGCAGTCCTGGTCTCCTGACTCCAGCAGACATTCAGACATCCTGGCGAGGTCAATCAAAGCACATCGAACAACTTCAAGGAACTCTCTGTCATTATCACTAGCCTTGTCGCGCTGTTGTCATGCAAGCCAGCCTGCAGAGCGGCTCCAATCACATTTTCGTGTTTAGCCAAGCCCAGGTCCAACACCTACAACAAGAAAAGGTTCTTCAGCTCAACACCAGCAGCCAGGCGCCTGTCCGCAACTGCAAGGGGGCACACATTCTGAGTCAACACTAGCATGCATGCCAGATCTGCATGTGCTCATGGTATCATCAGGATGTGTATAGTTACCTGATGGGTGCCGTTTGGGAGGTCACTCGGGACAGCATAGTATATGAAGGCAAACTTGTTCGCCTCCACAATGACAGCGGCCACCTTCTGCCCAGGATTTCCAAGCAGGACAAATTTTCGCTGCGTTTTCCCTGCAATGGTTCAAACCAACACTCAAGTCAACAAGGTGTTGTGGACAAGATGTGCTTCCTACGGCAAGGACCTGAACAGGCTCCTGCTCTTGAGAGTGCATGCGCACCTGTTGCCACATAAGCAAAGGCCGGCACTGAGGCTACATGCTCGAGAGTAAAAGGTGTAGACTCAGCGCTAATGCAGGTGAGAGAGACAACCGCAGTGTCCACATCATCGATGAGGCCCAAGAGGGCCGAATTCCTGAGGGTATTGGTGACATGCGTCAGTTCTGTCCTTCAGCAGGAATATATCTGACAAAATCTCAGTGCAAGTGGGTACCCTGCCACAGCAGGCTTTTGCCCCTCTGTGAAATCCTTCGAACAGCTCCAACATATTTACCTGTCGATGCCTGATGCCTGAGAAGTCAGCAGCTTGTATGGGGAGCATGAGACCTCCTTGACAAGACGTGGCTGCGCGTCCAGAGCTTCCTGCTGGGGCGAGGCCTCTGCTGACTCTGCTGCTGCTGCATACAGCTGCACATCATCCTTGCTGGGAGTGGAAGGCGCAATGCCGGCTGCTGGTCTGCATGAAAAGTAATGCACAATGCACTCTGGCTCTAGAGTTGTCGCCTCATCAGCTGGGCTTGCCTGAAGCACACATACACGTAGTCTCACTGAGTACTGGAATGCAAGTGGAAGATTCCATCAGTAGTGTGGATGTACTTTCAATCTGCGATGCACGGTATTGCCATAGCCATATCATTGGATTACCTCAGAGTACAGGTCTGAGAAAACGTTACTGACTGGCCCAGATGCGGGCTCCTGGGCCTCTGATGTGTACTGAGCCAGCCGATCAGCAGCTGCTCGCAGTGTCCTCGGACTCGGCACATCATCATCCAGATCCATTGCAGCATCTGCGCTTTGCAGGTGCAGGTATTTGCCACCCTTGGAAACCAATTCCAAATCCGAGCTGCCCTTCAGCTTGTGGTGGTATGTGCTAGCTGCTGAGGCATGAAGTATGTGAAGAAACAATGCTCCTAGGAAAGGGCACAATGATCACCGTCAGGGAGTCCACTGGCTCCCAAGCCTGGATTGCTGCCAGCTGGCGCATGGGGATCTGCTGGGTCGTAAGCCATTGCCACGGCATCATCCTTGGCAGATACGACAACCTGCACATGGGAGCTCACCTCAGCACAGGCTAAAATGAAGGCAGATCTGTGATGCATGCATGCATAAAAGCATGCTGAAAGCATGTGCATAAACTAGAGGACCCACCGCATGTGGCGGCAATTTGCTCTGACCCAGCGGATGTAAGGCCTCCAGGTGTGCTACGCGGGCCTTAAGGTCATAAGCAACCGTTGCCAGATGCAGTTGGCATGATGCTGGATGCTCGTTGGTCTTTTCTTTGATCGACCACAGCACCACGCGCAGGATCCCTGTCACAGCATATCTTAGTGGCACTAAAATCCCATGCATTGATTACTTTCACTTTACATGAGGTATGAAGACCCCTTCATGCAAACCAATGGGGTGGTCAGAACAATGATTGCTGATGCTATGGCTCTGGAGCCCTCACCTGGAAGGACGTGATAGGCTGCTTCGACAATGAAGGGTTGCAAAGCGTGTCTTGCTGAGTTCACAGATACAGAGACAACTGTGGATTCCCCCGCTTCGGCAAGCATCACCTGCACACATGTCCATCGACATCACTTTGAGACATGTGCAACCTCCTGGACAGATCGGGCGTTGTTTGTCAACCAAGTGGGAGCCCAAGTGTTCACCATGTCGCCATGGCCATTGGATGCAATGAACAGTCTGGGCGCTTCACTGCCCTGGTGTCGATCATCTGGGATCTGCACAGCCGCCACCGAGCACTCTAGATCTGGGGCAGCAACAACCCCAGGTGCAGTGACCTGTTCTGGTGTGCCAAGAGCTGTGACAAAATAGCAATAAATCTCGGTCTTCTAAATCTTAGAGCGCTTAAACAACAAAAATCAAGCAGAATGTTCTACTTGGACGAGATGTGTTCAAGCACTGTTCCTGTGGACTGATGCACCAGATGTTTTACTTGCCTCCTGGGACATGGATACGATTAATAATCTCACCTGCCAGTCGATGAAATCCCAAGGAGCTTGAATATCTATACAAGTTGAGATCGTCGGAGTCGGTCAGGAATGTGTACAGAATCTCTCCGTCCTGATACACATGATTGGCCAGCAGAGCTAGCCGGGTATGCAAGTAATCATAGCTTTCTTGCTCTTTCCTGCGCACGCAACCTGGAAGAGGAACGTCTTCTACGAGGGATGCAGGTGGACCAGAGCCAAGCCTCCAACTCGAAAAGACATTGTTTGTGAATGCCCGGTTAAGTATCACTTCGGAAGCGGTCATCATTCAACACCACAAGGAGAGTTGTATCGATAGTAACCTTGCCTGCGGATTTAAATTTTCAAGTGCAGCTTAAACTGAACTGGAAATGAGATGCCACACGCTGAATGGAAAATGCATGTGCTGGCACCATCGATATCATGCATTGTCAGATCACAGATCCTTGGACTTCGAAATTTGTAAAGGATCCTCGTCCTCAGGATTCAAATGCCGCCCGACATTTGATTGCAGCGAATGTTAGGCTCTTAGGAGTGATTGCTTCGTAGAAGAAAATATCTGGCTTACTCCACTGAAGCTTCACATGCCAATTCTCAATCTGCTGTGAGACGTCTCGCAGCAGCGATGCTGGACAGCATGCCTGAGGTTAGGACATTCAGAGTTGCTTCAGCAGCAATATCAAGGGCACTCATGGCCTGTCGTCCAGCGGGGCATATCGCTGTGTCAGTGAAGCTTGTCAGTTCACAGCAGTGTGTGGACATTTCGGGTGCGATTAACATGTCTGCAGCCGAAGTTAAGATGCGTAGACGAAGTTTTCTTTTGTCACATCAGAGATTGAGTATCCCTTTTCTGCAGTTGCTGATACAGGGCGAGCTTTCTCAGGAGCTCTGGAGGTGCTTCCAAATTTCTCAGAGGCTATCACTGAGAAGGAATAGGCTAGAGAGCCTCTTGACGAGCATTTTTCTGCAGGTGGCCTGGAGCTTCAATGTTCTGTCCAGCACAGGAGTGTTTGATGACTCCATTACTGTGCACATCCGAACAACAGGTATGCACGCACAGCGCATGTGCGTCCCACAGCTCCTACTATTCTAGACATGCACCAAGCGACGGCTGTCTTTGCATGCAGGCCTTGATGAAACCTTGTGCAGAGAGTTTGCTGTCACAGCCAAGAGGGGCACCTCAGACCCCATGACGGGCCCATTTCGGCCAGTCCCACATGTGACAGAGCTGCCATCCAGCGCAAAAAGCTGCCCAAATGGACAATTCAGCGGCTCAGAGGTGTCATTTGCAGTCACTGCAGACGCATGTCACTGGCTCGATCTGCTGAATGCTGTGCAAGCCGCTGTTGAGACAAGCCTCATGGTGGCGCCCCCTGCTAGTCTGGAGCTGAGGATCCAGGGCTTTGATGAGCATGTCCAGGTTTGCTGCAAGTATCCTTACCCATTGACATCTACTCTGTTTCAGGTTGACATGCACATGTTTTATCTACATCAATTATGACTTTCCCTTTGCCCAGGGCATGGGGTTGGAGCCATTGCCCAAGAAGATCCAATTTGCCCTGGAGCCTCTGCTGGACACCATGACACCTTCAGAGCGGCTGGCGGAGGGTGATCAACATGCAGCAGAATCCAAATTCCACCTGTAATTCCAGTAAGCGCATGTGCCTGTGAATACTTGTCAAAGCAGCAAAGCATCATTCGCTCGCAGGCCTGCGCGCCTACTTCCTGGAGGCTCCTATGCCTGAGCCAGCAGAACTACTGCCAAGCAGCCAGGAGCCGGATACATCTCAGAAGACAGCCGTGTTTGTCAGCTCTGACCAGGCTGGCGCAGCACCAAGGCCAAGATCAGGTGCTCACCTCCCTGTTGCCATTTGGACATGCGCTCATGGCCATAATTTTACTAGCAGACAGTGTCTGCAGTGAATTTGATACTCGGCAATGATGTGCTGCATGCAGCTACCTGGACAGCATGTGCTGGTCTGGTTACCAGTGGAGAACACGTGAACGTTACTTTGCTCAATGACACTGCTGCAGAGCATCCAGGTACTTCCTATGCTATTCCAACATACCAAACATGTGTGGCCATTACTGTGTCTTCTCGCATGGATGCATGATCTTCATGCATGCATCCTGATGTCAATGCATTTCTTGAGTTGGCACCAGGAGTCAAGCTCTTGCTGTTCGAGAACTACGGATTGCTGCAACGCCCCCAAGATGGCATTCTGAAAGCATTGGAGAGAGTGGATTGGGTCCAGTACAATATGCCCCTGGAGGTCCTAAATCCCATCACCTCATCATCATACTCACATATTTCAAGGCATGTGAAGCAAGTGGACATGCTAAGGCCAGATTTTAATGCTTCAGTGGGGCCTGAGCCGCTTTAAACAGGAAGAAATGAGTGGGATGCATGTGTTGTCAGGGCATTGTGAAGCATGCAGATGGGAGCGCTACCCTCAAATTCGCGCAGACTGTGGATCAGAGCAGCACAGACATCCGGCTAATAGTGTTCCATCTGGTGTCATCAGAGTTGAGCTTCAAGAAGCCAAAGAAGGGGCTCATGCCCCCAGGTCTCTGGCTCCAGCTAGAGGTACATTGCATGAATTTTTAGCTGCCATGACCGTGTCCATTTCAAGCTCCTGCACACCAGATGAGGCCAGGCATGTGCGCTGTTTTGAAGTACCATGGCATGTGTGGCAGGCGAAGCTGTTGAAGAATGCGATGGAAGATGCCCTTGGAAAGCTGAAGCAGAGTCGGCCGCTGACCATGCAGAGTCCTTTTGAGCAGCGCATGGCTTGTTTGTCACATATCTCAAGGTACACGGCTGCAAAAATTGTGTGCAGACAGCAGTGCTCCCATGATATTTCTGTGACTTTCTATAAATGCTTGGACAGGAGCATTGCTGGCATCGTGTCCAGCAGTGACAACCCTGATTTTCAAAGGCAGGCTCTGCAGCTGGCCAACAGTTCCTTGGAGGACCTGCCCATCAAGATCCAGGCATGCCAATCTGTTGCTCAATGCTTGCGTGTTGTGTGTTTCTTTTCTGATGCTAAACATTGCGCTCCAGGCACAAACACAGACTTTGCATTCTACCTTGCAGGCACGCCTTGAGCAGATCGCGCTGGATGTCTTGGCTGCTGCAGCCAACAGCTCTCAAGCAGCGGTGTCCCAGGGAGCAGATGCAGAGGTCGAGGCATGATGTACAGACATGGGAAATAAGGATTGGATGAATTGTCAAAGTCCCTTTCTCAGAATGCAAGGGACACTGTCAGCCCGCACCAATTAAGGCCTGCACAGGGTATGCAAGACAATGAAGCTCATACAGTATTATGAATGTGGAGTTCTGAAGATGGACATGCACATTAGAGGATTGAGAGGAAGGTTGAAAGAGTGAAATGTTCCAAGTGTTCAGAATAGATTCTGCCCACTTGCAAGCATGCTGGGTAATAAACATTGAAAGGAATGGCAATTTCGATGATCCCCTTACAGGACAGCATTCTCAATGATGCTAGAAGTAGATTAGAATCTATTGAAAGAGATGGACTGGACCCAGACAGCCGGGGCACTAGTGGCTTCTCGCTTCTCTACCTGATCTGTCAGTCCAGTGGCTGTGCTGCGTCACACAAGGGCGCAGGCACAAGCTTCACCGAGAGTATCAGATCAACAAAAGGCAGCAAATGCATTTGCTGTGCAGATTTCTTGCAGTCTCTTGCAGTTTAGAGCTGTTGACAGAAGTTCTGTGATGGCTTCTGGACAGAATTGAGCTTGCAACTTTGCAACTTCAAGCCTTCAAGGAAGTCCAGCTCGGCACGAACACAGTCCTCAACTAAGCAGGCACCCCTTGTGCGCCTTCTTTTGGGGCTTGGCAACTTCCTCGTCACTTTCTTCGAGGGCTGAGCCTTGCCCCCGCACAGGACTGCCCCAGGGCAGATCATCCAGACCCTGCTCTTCAGTTTGCTCTGCTTCAGACTCACCAAAACCTGCTGCCTGCTCAGGCAGGCTCTCTCTCACTGCTGCAACGTCGGCCTCAGACTGCTGCAAACTTGTCACATTTGCTTTTTTCCCCTCGCCGCTATACTCCAGGCCCTGATGATCCTTGTCACCTGCACCGGCCCTGCTGCGGTCTGCTGGCTGGGCTGTGCTGCTTGCACAAGTGCCGGGCGCCGCTTCCTGCTTGTGCCCAGCCGAGGATCCCGCAGAGGGCCCGCCCGATCACGAGGCCTTGCCGATTGCAATGTTCGAGTTTCCGCTGCCTGCCGTGGGCGCCTTGGCCTGATCAACACGGCACTCTGATCGTCACAGGGGGTCCAAGAAGTACAAGTACCAACACGCTCTCCTGTCTACACAGACATTGCACATTTCTTGCATAGGCCATACGATGTCCGTATTGATCTGTAAGGAATATTTGCATAGGACTTGTGTAGGGAATCAAACGACTCGACAGAGGAATTTCGACCATGACAACGCCCCAGAGGAGCCACACTATCTACCTATGTGCTTTGTCTGCATGGGACGTGCCTGAAAGTCGTCACATAACATTCATGCCAAAGTGACTATGTGCCCCTTAGACCGCGCCAGGCCTGATTAGCTACCATATAATAGGGTGCTTCACCCAGAGGTCAAACTAGCCATAGATGACATAACATAGTATTGGGGGGATAATTGCATGGAGTTTGTGCAGACACTCACCGGCAGGTTTGGCTGGGAGGCGATGGAGTTTGTGTGCAGGAGATTTCGCGACATGCCGGCGTTGACTGACGGCTGGCCAATGGTGTGACCCATATTCCGGTCGTCCATATTCTGCTCCTCGTACTCCTGGTCATCCGCCATGCCCGCTGTCGCCTGCCACACCCATCAGCAATGACAACATCAATTTTGATACTACTAAGATATCAAAAAGGTCTACACGACATGTCTAGTGAGTGCTCTCGAAAGAAGAAAGCCCATGCAGGTATTACTACACAGGGTCAGCTCATGCATGCATGGACCCCTTACCAGCAAATCACTCTTCCCAGCACCCTCTCCAGCACATGTGTACTTGACATATCTCAGTGCTGCAAACAGTAATTTCACTGCTGATCCACCCTTACTGCATGCGTTTTGGGCAGGTCATCACTCGGTTGTACATCACTGCTGATCATGCTTTATTTGCGCTGTCGGTGGGGTTAATGCAAGAATGGGAGGGAGCATTGCTGCTGTTCAGCCCAGAGAGTGTTGACCTTCATCATGTCCATGAGTGACTTGGGCCTGATGGCCTTGATACCGCCGCCCAATTCGTCCACTGACAAAATCTGCGTATGCAAATGTGCCGCATCAGCATCCTTCAGGCAGTACAGCACCCGCAAAAAACATCACAGCAGGATTTCAATCAATTGATGCACTACGACACATGTCCAGCAGAAGTTACACCGCCCAGCTACCCAGCTACTACTCCTTCAATCTTATAAATCTCCACAAGAAAGGGAAAATTTGCATGCTTTGTGACGTGTGATACAGTAGACAGTGGGGAAGGTTGTGGGGCTCCCACCTTCACAACAAATGCATCGCTGATCATCTGGACGACCACAATGTGGTCGTTGGGGTTCACGAGCCCCACTCTCAAGCTCATCTGGACGGCCTCATGGAGCAGAGTCTCACCTGCATCAAGCACATTACACACCTCAGCACGCTCGAGTCGCACAGGAGCAGGCTAACTTGCAGGTCCACCTTCACAGCCCCTTTGGTGGAAGAATGAGCACAAACAATACATCTGGGATTGCTCTAAACATGATATTCGAATGAAAGCTGCCAGAACAAATTTTTGTTCTTCTGCCTGCAGCAGATCTTATTACCATGAGACACAGCGCCCTCCAGAAGGGTAATCAGCAAGTCCAAGGGACCGAGTCAGGACTGCCATCAAGCAGCCCTGCTATTGCATGTCATGTAATTGGGATGCCTTACTTAGGAGGTCATCTGAGGCCTCAACTCCAGTGACTTACAGAGGGTATTAAGTGAGTACAAGGGACCGACCCAGGACTGCCATCACGCAGCCCTGTCTTGTGACTAAAAATGCTCTACTTCAGGGGTCATGTGAGGCCTCAAAGTCCAGAGGCTCTGCAAAGGGCGGGGGAGAGGGTCACCGGAGGGGGATGGCGCGGCGAGGACTGGCAGCAGGCCGCGCTGGATCTGGCACTGGCGCGCGACGCCGCGGCCGACGAGCTGGAAGCGCATGCCGTCGTTCTTCAGCTGCGGGATGACCAGCGTCAGGATGGGCATGGGCGGCCGGTACTTGCTCACCAGGCTCGCCGTCTGACCTGCGCACAAACCCACCGCAGCAAAACCCTCAGCCTGCTGTCAAGGACGGGATTCAACAATTATTTGCAAGTTGGCCATCAGGGTCGCCCATACCGTATTATCAGACAAAATATATTCTACCCTTGCAGAAGTCCTTGATAGATACAGAATCTCTCTCAGTTTCTTTTCTTGACCCCCGGTCTGCATACAGGCTGCGCACCAGGACTCAAAATCCCAAACAGAAGTCTGCATGCAGGCTGCTCACCGAAGAAATGCAGGTCAAACACACTCAATACGTGTCCATGCAGGAGAGCAGGGAGGGGCCAGGGATCGCACCGGACTGCGTGTAGACAATGATGAGCTTAGCGCCGACCTTATCGGCGGCGCGGACGGCGGAGGATGCGATGGACTCTAGCTTGGAGAGGAGCGGGGCGCCCGTGTGCTGGCGCGCAAGCGACACGCTACTGCCCAGCGGGCGGCCCATGTCGGGCTCATGGCTGCCCAGAGAAGTCGCGCTGATGCTGCGCCCCAACGCCTCCATGCCCACCTCCGTCTCCGCATCCAGCGCTTCCTGTGCGACAACGGCTCCACTCAGAAATGGCGATTTGCGGTCTAGAAAAGGGCATTGCGTAAGCATTGGCAGTCATCATCAGTCCGCCCAATACTAGGGCCGGTGCTGCCGATTTCAGAGCGCCAGCATATGGCCTGCCCAGATTTACATCGAGGCATGGAAATCGAGGATGGGGAGCTCGGAACAGTAGCATCTCACAACTTGATGGATGAAAGAGATTCAGATACGTGTGTAATCCTGATACAAGATCCATGTGTGGAGCATCTCTAGTCAGTATCATCAGTACGCATCACCATGCATGTGGCAGGAAGCAAGTGGCATGCAAGTACAAGGCTGCTCGAGAAAATCTGGCTCAATGTTGCCATCGGCCAGTGTAGCATACATGCACCCTTGCATGAGGGCATCGCCACGCACACAGCAGGGCAAGGACCTGGGGATTCAGTGGAATGTTGCACCAGTCAAGATGGATGAAAGCCAGAGGCTTTCAACTGCATGCCCTCTTCATTGATTTGACCAATCTCAAAAAAGGGGTAAGCTCTGACGAAGGGAAAGGGTGGAGGGTGCTCACAGACATGAGGTGCTCGAAGTGGTAATTGTGGTCGAAGGCCTTCTCGGCCTGGCGGCAGATGGCCAGAATGGTCTGCACCGTCTGCACTGGGTACTTGCCCCGCAGCGTCTCTGCTCCCAGCAGAATTCCATCCACACCGTCCAGCACCGCATTTGCTACATCCGTCGCCTCAGCCCTGCTCGCACATGCATGCTGACACCCACAGCCACTATTTCTACTCCTAAGTTTGCACACTTTTTCAATCTACCCTACCTACTTCTTCTCCACCTTCGTAGGGCTCGATGAGTTCTTAGCCACAACGATCCACCACAAGTTCTTTATGGTTACAGATTTTCTGACGCCACTGCGGAGTGCCCCACGAAAGGGGTAGCGTCGGAACAGCATAACTTTGCAATTTTTCATGCTTCCAAGACAATGCATGCGCACATGCCACGGCATGTGCTTCAAGGAGCAGGGGCGATCTGGAATGGCATGCAATAAGAACCAGGCTTGCAGGGGCGGACCTAGTGGGGCGGGGGGTGTTGACCATGGTGTCGACGACGCGTGTAATGAGGACTGGCTTGCCGATGAGGTTGCTGTTGGAGATGACGGCCTTCTGCACGAGCGCCATCTTCTCCGGCAGCACGTCCAAGCCCAGGTTGCCGCGGCTCATGATGATCGCGTCCGAAGCCTGGGCGATGCTCTGGAAGTTGAACAGCGACTGCCGCGTCTCGCACTTGGCCATCAGCTGCGCAGCAGCAGCACACAGATGCTTGTGCCTGGTAGTTTTTAGAGAGTAGGGTGCACCCCTTGAACAGAAGCAGAGCTCCACAAGGTTTTGAGCAACTTCACTCATATATCTGCACGCAGCTCGGCATGCAGCAGTGAACATGATCACTTGATCACAGTTCAACCAAAGTTTTGATTAGGAAGGGCTCCCCTCTGCATGCTACCCTCTTTTGCCTCAGCCCCAGCATGCATTGCAATTCGACACATTGGGTACGTGCACACCGAAGGAGCACTCCCGCTTACAGTGTTGCAATCATGCTCGGTGCACCAGGGGGCGGGCGCTGCAAGTGCGCACCTTGGTGGCGGTGTGGCCGATGGAATCCAGGAACTCGCGCGCAGCGTGGACGTCATCGGCCTCGCGCACAAAGGACAGCGACACAAAGTCGATCTCGAAGTGCGACAGCAGCGCCTTGAGCGCCTTCTTGTCATAGTCGCTGAGGATCGGCAGATCGTTCTGCACGTTCTGCAGCGTGTTAGCCGAGCGCTCAGTGTGGAACACCGTCAGCAGCCCGTCCAGGTCAGCGCTGTTTCGCGCCGTGCATGACACGTCCTCCTTCCCAACCTCCTCCACCTGGCATAGCATTTTTAACATAGCAATCACAGCTTGACATGATTGTATCAAGATATTCAACTGGATCTAAATGCTCTCACATGGCTTGAAAGGCCCAGTATGCGCAAATAAGCTGGCAGAACACATGGGAGCCCACCGAGCACGGCTTTGAAGCATACCTGGCAGTGATGCAGACAGAATGACCACCGGATATATCAAAAACCTGCAAATTTCATCGTGGTAGAGACTGTGGCTGCATTGCAAACCTACTCATGGGCGGATGGTGAAAATAGGAGGCTGCGCACCGTGAGGTAGCAGGAGGACTCCTCGGAGCCAGTGACGAGGTAGCGGCCCAGGAAGATGGTGTCGCCCTTCTGCACCATGGATGTGAACTTGGGGTAGCTCACCGGCAGAGTGTTGCCGCTCAGTGTGGCGCCCTCCTTTGTCGTCAGGATCACCTGCACCAGGCAACCCATCCTCTCAACCACAGTGTTTTTGCCAAACCCCCTGTGACACCTCTGACATGCGCGTCCGATGTGTGTGTTATTAGTGCTCGTGCTGTCCTCTGAGAACCCTGACATGCACCTCCTTCAATGTGCATGCTACTCGTGCTCATGCTGTCCTGTTGCACCCCTGACATGCACATCCGAAGTGCTTGTTATCAGTGCTCATGCGCTCAGGAGAGGGGCTACAAAGGCTTATTCGAGTGAAGTGCAGTACCGTGTCGTTGGCCTTGACACTGATGCCCTTCTCAAACTTGGGCCAGCCGTCCTCCTCGTCAGTGGTGGGCCGGTTCACAATCAGCTCTCTGCCAATAGTGTCCACCACGATCGCGCAGAGCTTGCGCGTCTTGCGCATGGCTTCCGCCAGGTTGGACAGGGACTTCTTGTGGAAGTCCAGGGAGCCCCACTGCACAGCATCATGCAAACAAGGCAATCAGACGGCGCCAGTACATGTCAGGTTGCCAAGATGCTGTTTCTCCTCTTGCCAACAAGACAGCTGCTGAAGAACAGCACAAAAGGCAACAGGTGGGAATCTATGCAGGGGAATCTGTGTTGCGCACCGTGAGGTCGAGTCGAGCACAGGTTGCACCGGCATCCAAGATCCTGCACAGGGTGTCGATATCTCGGCAAGCAGGGCCGATTGTCACCACAACTGTGAGCAGCACAGAGTCGTCAAACAACCTGCACCGCTCGTGCAACCACAGGGATTTGCCCAGCCGTATGTCATTGATACCAAAGGCCGCTAAGACATGTGAGCTTGATAAGATACGCCCTTGATAATAGCAGCGCTCTGACAGAATGTAGCGCTTATGTCATGCAAAGTAGCTCTCCTGTACATTACTTGCTGTAGAGACACCGATTGACTCGTACTTAGCTCCTCAAGTTCAGCAGCACAAATCTCCCAGCAGAGTCGAGTCTAGGGTGTTGTATATAATAATCACACCATGTCGATTCTCTATTTCCATGTTATAACCTCTTTATACATATCATGAAACAGATCAAAGGCAGCATCCAGACAGACGCAATGGGTCCTTTGCCTTACCCTTCGTGGCCGTGAAGGCAACCTCGTCTGGATCCGCAGGCTCAATGATGGTTCTAAGATCCGTGTTCTTCAAGACATGTGTCTTTGCTTTCGTCGTCCTTCTGCTAGGAGCCATTGTGCTTTGCCCTTCTTTAACCTAGAAGCGTTGTGGCAATACCTGTGCGAACCACTGACTCAAACACTTAATATCTTGCACGTAAACAACTTTGGGACGTTTGGAAGTTTGCCACTGTGTCTCGCGAATGTGCAAGCTCTGGCACGCGATATTCGCAGGCATCCTGAGCCTCAACTCCAAACTCCGAAATAATAAACGCACGTGGGCGCCAAAGTAGGCAACGCTGTTGAGCAGCTTCCAGAAAATTCGTAATTTGTGAGACCCAGGTCGTGCGTCTCTCTCTTTGAGATACAGCGCACCATGTCTCTTCCGATGCTTGTCAATTCTGTGCCCCAAATATCTAAGGCGACACTGCTGCAACAATCACGCACTGTTTCTTGCTGCTTCTTCCAAAAGCAAACACGGAGGGCTAGCAGTGCATCCTCTTCGACTGGAGCCACTGTGACGAACGCAACAATGGATGCACCACGGCAGGAACAAATGAGTCCCACTCAGGTTTTTAAACGTCAATGGGAGATTTATCAAGTGGTGCGTTCTTCCTTCGTTGCAAGGATCACTTGATCACAATATGCAGTGTACGCGCTGACAGGTCTGGGGGGCCAGCAACTTAACCATGGGTGTTTTCAGATACTGGATGGAGATTACCTGGAACACAAAGCCCTGTATGGTGCCCTTCAGCAGTACCTGCATCGAAAGGCTGCCAGTCGTCCTCTGAGGCTGCTGGACTTGGGATGTGGTGTGTTCTTTACATCATTCGCCTAGGATGCCCAGACCTACCCCAAAGCAACCAGCCGGCGCACATTTTTTCCCCATCCTATGCTAATCACTACATCAAGACAGCCCACTCGTGTGTACATTGAGAAGTGTCTGCTAGGCAAGGCTCCTGGTGCAGATTTATCCAACCAAGCATAAGTGAGCTCTACTTGAACAGTATGAACGGCACAGAGCAGCACAAGTTTAAGCTGCACATTTTCTTTTCAACAGGTGACTCTGACTACATATCCCGTGTCATCGAGGAGTGCGGAGGGCGTGCACTTGTAGCCTCCTACACCGGTGTGGATCTTTCAGCGCCCGCCATGGAGATCTCCAAGGAGAACATCCACAGGTGACTGTTCTTTCTGGATGATCGGCTAAGGAAGCAGTCCCAGTAAATGTTGTGCTTCTGCAGTCATTAAATCTGCGGCCTGCATTGAGAGGAGTGCTTTGATGGTTGCTTCTAGGGCTTTGAAGGGCACAGTTCAGGCGGAGTGGCACACGGCTGATTTCTTGTCCTTTGCCACGAGCTGCCAGGAGGAGTATGACTGCATCCTGATGAGCTTTGCCATGCATCACCTCACCTCCAATGAGAAAGCTGAGATCCTGGTGCAGTGCCATCGGTTGCTGCAAAACAGGTGTCGATTCTCTTTAAGGCTGTTGGTTTATAAAAGATGCATTTGCACATCACGATGTTGTCCCGTGATCCCTGATAGTTTCTCCCCCAGCTCTTATGCCCTTTGTCCTGTTTAGCAGCGGTGGGGCCTTCTTGATGGTGGACATAATGCGCCAACCCGACGAGACCTTGACAGATTACCATGTGAGGAGCCAGCGAGACGTTGATCACAATTGGGTCGGCCTGACCCCAGAAGCTCGAGCCCCCTTCACAGATCACATGCTCAAGGTGAGCCGCCTTTCATTCCCTGAATGCAAGTCACAGCAAATGTTTTTGTGTTTATATGGGTGTGTGAGAGGACAGAGACTGTGAAAGAAACATTCCGGCTTCATTTTTTCCTGACATGCTGTGACAATGCTGATTCTTTTCCCTCGTGGATGCAGTATGACTTCCCAGAGACATTCGATTTGCTGGAAAGCATTTCAAAGGCCGCAGGTTTCAAGAATGTGACCATTCTTCATGCTGCTAGTAAGGGGATCTCGCAATGCTTGGCACTGGAATCGTGACGGCCTTGATCCTTCTGCTTGTCCCTGTTCTGGTCTACAGTCTCGTCTACCAGTCTGAGAGCTAACCCTAGACCTGGAGAGTTGCTACATAATGATTGCGCCTTGAGCAAGATACTGAAACGGCATCTGGCTAGCGCATAACCGCGCCTTCGTCTTTGCTGGTTTCCTGTGATGGGCACTGTAGGCTGCTTCCATTCACACTGCCAAAATTTGACAAGCACCCATGTATACATTAAAAGAGATCAGGTGACCAGCGAGCAGCGCTACCAGTTGGGCCAGCAGACTGCCTGCAATTCAATTTGACTTGCCCAGCTTCAATACAACGATATGATCAGCTTGTAGTGAAGACATGTCTGTGTTGCTCGCCATGCGCTCCTGCAAGAGCACCAATTTGTGTTGGATGGTGCCTGCTTGAACACTGATTATGCGCACTGATGGGGGATATTGTCGCTTGCTTTTTTGTAGACTGTTCTGGACCGTCCGAGCGACTTCATTGTGAACACCACACAGGTCCCTAGGAAATCGCACACGTCAGGTGGACAGAGCCTCTGGTGGGCATGTAAAAAGGGTGAACTCTTTGTAATAAATCTAAACAATAAAAATATTACACATCAATTGCAGCAAGCGCTGCAGACTTACCACATGAAAGACTGCATCCGTAGCCTTTGAAAAGAATGCCTCCATGACACAAGTGCTCCTCTGTTCCAGTGCTATGAAGCACTGCGTGGAGGGCCCGCACAAGGCAACACAAGCCTCTACAAAGCGGTCTACATCTGGCGTGCTCCCTCCCTGTTCCAAGGCCACTGATTGTGAGTTCAGCAAGCATTTATCATGAGATGCCTGTACCACGCTGCACTGCCTTAATCCTATGCAGGCCCACCTTCAATGCATTCTGCACTTGGAGTGCATGGGGTGAGGGCAGAGTTCTACCTCGTCAATGTAGAGGCAGTCAGCAGCAATGAGAAAGTCTGGAGATACGCTAAACAGGGAGGCAATGACCTGAACACTATCAGGCTGGCCCCAATCAAATTCTACCACCTCCACATAACACCGGTCCCTGCGCATCATACTAGAAGTTTGCACCCTCACATCATGACCCAGGTGTCTCCTGCAAAGACATTTGGAGGTGCGTAGGGTAGCTATTCGGCACCTTGCTCCGGCCGGCTGAAGCTGTGCGCATCCATTCTGCTGTACATTCTGCTGTACATTGTCTCGTAGAAGAGGAAGTACAGCTGGTCGGTCGCTAGCAACGACCTGCCAAGTAAATTACCACGGAAATCACCTCAATTCTCGGCATGGAAGCCACTGCTGCCACTTTGTCGCACAAATTCTCAGGTTTGACAGGTTCATTCGCATGCATTTCTGAGCAGTATGTCAGGGCGCAAGACATTGGGGAGGTCCACCTTTGCTCCCTGTTTTGCGAGGAATATACTGGGCAGTCCTAGACCAGCCCCTATTTCCACCACGGTGGCATCACACCAGGGCAATTCCAGGCCAGCTGCAGAGCAAAGGGACCATTAATAGTCGACAGCAAGCATCCCTTGGGCGCACTACCAGCATGTTGGCTCCTACGAAAATATGACATCCAGTCCAAGGATATACCCAGAAAGGCCGTCAGAACAAACGATGCGTCCCACAGGCATGCTCCCACCCCCACGCGCTGCTCTGACAGAGCACCAGGCTGCACAGAGGATTGTTTACGTCAGTATCTACCCGCACGCCCTACCCACCTTTGCAGTCTTCATTCTAAGGATCATTTGCTCCTTTGCTTATTTCTGCTGATCTGATCCCGAGGTCCAGACAGGTAAAAGTGAAGATGATAGGCTTACGTTCTGTTTTATGACGACTTCTGTCCCAGCTGTCTTCACAAAAACTCGTATGGAGGAGTGGACGGCCCAACGATCAAGAGCATCGAGAGTCCTTATGACTGGTTGGCCATCCTCCCAACTATGCAGGCAAGGTAGCAAAATTTGTGACGATAAGAAGTCCTGGTTCTTCCAACGTACAAATCACAGCCAAACGAAGGCGCACCCCTCAAGTGAATATGCATGCGTTCCTTCGGAAACCAAATCGAAGCAGTCCGAGTCCAAGGTAACAACTATCACCGTGGTGATCTCGCAAGCCACAGGCAACGCATCACCGCACCATTGCTTGGAGATCTGGTGTCTGGTTTCTGCGATTTCTCAACATTTTTATAAACAACATCAAAGACTTTCCATCTCCCTTTCTTTTTCTGGTAAAAAGCAAATCGAAAAAGTGTAAAGTCTCGTCAGCTTGCATGGTGTGCAAGATGCCATGCAGAGCATGTTCGCATCAGCTCCTTCAAGCAGTCGAGCTTTACATATATCTTCACCAGTGATGACTGCCATTCATTTTATTCAGTACATATGGTCACAGCGACTGCCACTGAACACTGATGTCAATTTGGTCAGGCTGCCACGGCGGGCACAGGCAGTGCACTGCCCATGCTTGGCAAGCTGTCACTCACTGAATACGTCATGCAATTCCAATCGATACTCTCCAAGCTAAAGCATGGCTGCAGGCGTCTGCAGAACAGAAGTTCGTGGTCATTATTGATATTTTCTGATCTTCAGCTTCTGCTACACTTCAAAGCTTATGTGCTTGCACAAGGCGGGTAGGCTTGAGTTTCATGAACATCATGGCCTTGATTTTGCCTCCTGTTCTGCACCCTCTGCCTGCCGAGCATCTCTCTGTTTGTCTGCCATTATGGTCCGCCCCGTGCCTTGTGCCACCATGAGGGATATCTGGAGCACTCCATAGACACCAACTGCGGCGACAAGAACCGCCCCGAGAGCTGCACAGAGGCGCAAGAGCATTGAGCTAACACTTAAAAAGACTACGAAGGATATTTCAAGTCAAAGTGTGATACACAAGAAGCCTTGCATGTCCGCCGGGAAGGATGAGATCTCACCCCCAAAGCCCATCAGGCCTACTGCAGCTGCAGCAGATGGTGGATCAGGGACCTGATCAGGATCTGCACCCGGCTGGCCTGATGCGCCTGCATGCAAAAGACTCTTCTTCACAGCATGACCTTAACAGTACTGTGGTGTGCTCCTTGCTGCCTCCTAACACAAAGCAAAGGGCGACAAGAGGTCAGATCTCACACCGGCTTGATTTGAGGTGCACGTTCTACAAGAATGTACGGTAAAAGGGGTGCACTGGCTTCCCAGGCTCTTGTGCGCCAGTAGCATGCGCCTTAATGCCATCCCAAAGTCACAATCGGAAAGCAATCCGATGATGGCTAGCACGGCTGCCTAGCTGATTATACACAAGGCCATTTATCACATTCCTTAAGGGAGAAATCAGCAACAAGCCCTTTTCTCTGATATGGACTATGTGTACGCGATGCTGCAGCGATAGGAAAGGTAGCAATCAATCAGCAACAAAGATAACAGGAGTACCCTTCCAAGATTTAAGTATCGAAAGATAAATCGCGACGGGAAGCTGATCTTCGTTGGTCAACTTGGATGCATGTGCACATCATGCAGCACATGACTTGAGCGAAAACGAATCCGTAAAATGTCTGGGTGGCCGTAACGGTATCTCGCAGGCACAAGCAGCACACCGAAGTCACCTGCATTGTCAGCAAGTATAGATCTCTGCGCGACTGCTGCTCCTCCGTCACCAAGGAGCCTGTAAAGATGACTGCAAAAATTCCTGCCTTCACTGACATCGGCAAGGCCACTAGGGGTGGGCATGCTTTCGCTCTAGGAGCTGACCTGTATGTGCTTCACCGAGATGCTTTTATGGGTTAATGTTTCCGCTTGTGCTGTGCAGAATTGCTCTATGGCAGCAAATCTGGCGTCTTCCAATACAACCAGGCGCTCAACATCAGCACAAAGACCGCCGATGGAGTGGTGAGTCTTTAAAAGTAATCTAGCAGGCCAGGCTCCTGTCTGCTGCTGCTTGTAGAAAGTTGATGGATCATTGCACTGGATTTGACGACCTGAATGTTTGGTGGTGTATTGCCAGGAATTCTCCGTCGTCACAGTGAAGAAGGAGGACAGGATCGAGGGAGCCCTAAAAGCAAACTATAAGACAAAGAAGTACGGATTCACAGGCACATTCGGCTCCACTGGCCTGGTACGTACCTATTCTCTGCCTAAAAGGTTTTACAAAACGTGGCTGCCTCTTCTCGCTGTGCAGAGAGCTGATGTTGGTGGTGCTTTGCACGTCTCCTTGTCTTTGCATGTGAATTATGCATCAATGGTGTTCCACATTTACAGCTGTATGTTGTTTTCTATGTTTTTTCCCTCGCGGCCTGCTGATCTGGAACGTTTTGGCGTGCCTCAGGTCTCAACTTCCGTGGCGGTCTACAGTGTGGCCCCCGGCCTGGATGTCACTCTGTTTGGGACACTTCCAGATGTGCAGGGATCTGCCAAGGTAATTTTTCCTTATGGCACCGTCTGGCCTTTCAGGTCTGTTCATTGCATTATGCTCAAAAGATGGTGTCTAAAATTGTGCTGTATTGCTGCCCAACTCTGGGTATTCCTGCAAGATACCCTCAAAGTCACCTACAATGGTGTTGCGTTGCTGGCAGGCCAGAGGCCCCGGATATAGAGGGGTACTCATCCGGGGCAGGGAGTGCATGCATGTATATGATGAGTGAGTGATAGGCTGCAGACTAATGAAGGCCCCGCAGATGTGGCTGCAGACGCCCTGCGTGTATGCCCTATGGCCTCTGGCTTTGGGTTTGCCGACCTGTAATAATAATAATAATAATAATAATTGCTGCTTTTATGGATCAAGGGTCAACTGCTGTTCCTACTGGTAATTCTGAGCATTGTGCATGGCAGGTGTCTGCGGACTACGTGGTGCCGCACCTGACCCTTAAGACATCCGTGGGCCTCACCAACCAGCCCAAGGTGGACCTGGCGGCCACGACTGGCTACAAGGACATCGTCTTCGGTGGCGAGGCCACATATGACTCCGCCAAGGGTGACGTGACCAAGTGGGCAGCAGGAGCAGGTGAGCTTTGCAAGGGTTCCTGCCCTTGGTCTCAGTCTTTTGTGACTCCATACCTCTTTCATGAGTATGTCTTGTGAGATGACGCATGTTGCCAACCTTCATGCAAGTTGAAATTTGGCAATATCTTGATTTTGTTTTTTATATGCTTTGTGATGATTGATGGTGGAGATCCCAGACATGCTGTTGTCCACTGAAGAACTCGAAGTGCTTGACATTCTTAAAATTCCTGCAAGCAGAAAGTTTTGGGATATGTACAGTATTATCAGATTTTAATGAGTATTTGATTGGGTTGATTGGGTTTTTTTCAAGTGCTCTGCTGTTGGCCCTGTGCAGGCTACCAGCGCTTGGACTATGCCGTTGGAGTGCTCCTGAAGGACATGGGCAAGGTTATGACCGTCTCCTATGCCCACAACGTGGATGCCACAACCGCAGCCGGCGCAGAAGTGTCCAAGAGACTGGACGAGAAGGAGTTCACCACCTTCACTCTCGGGTGAGAACCCGTCTCTGTAATCTGAATCTAAAATCCTGTAGGCAAAGTCTTGGCGCAGTCTCTGTTTTGTGGATTGCAATGCTCAACAAGCTTTTCATTGGATTGAGTTTCCCGACGATGAATGTCAGCGCACAAGGGGCATGTCACTGCAGGAGGAAATTGTGTATCGTGCGCTGAGATGATGGGTGGATGTGCACAGGCTGCAGAAGAGGTTGGAGAATGGGGCGCTGGCCAAGTTCCGCCTGGACAACGCAGGCATTGCCTCTGCCCTGTACGAGACCGAGCTGAAGCCCAACCACAAGCTGGCCATCTCCAGCCAGTTCAACGCCACCGACCTGAACAAGCCCCCCAAGCTGGGCTTCGCTCTGGACATCAAGAACTGAGGCGGAGCTCCGTCTCAGGCTTGATCAAAGCAAAGGCATGGATGCAAGTGGGCTGCCAGCCCAGCGGGCTCTGCCTGCTGCTGTGTTCAAGACCTACAAGAGCTGTGTCCTGCGTGGAAGTCACAATGTTGACATCCTCTCAGCAGCCTGCCAGGGTCCATTGCTGATCAAGATAAGGGGTGTGCATGGCCAGTGAGTGTAGCAGGACTAATTTAATGGATGTGAATGCTGCACGTGTAAGGCTTAGGATAGTTCAAGTCATGGTGGACTGCATGGAATATTAAGATCTTGGGATGTTTCACATGTCTTTGACAATACTTGTGCAGTGTTTTGCCCGCCATCAGAGTCTTTGATGTTTGGGGATTGTGTCTGGTAACAATGTCTCACGCATGGTGGATGGATAGTTGACCCTGTAAAGGAACCCTTTTACCTCTAATGTCCATGCATCGTCCATCTTTCAGTGAATGAGATTTACCGCTTTATGTGTGCACATATGCATATACGCACAGCATTGCAGACAGGCTTGATTGCGATTGCACCAATGATCCTAATTGTCAGTGGCATGTCGCCGCCCGATGGTCCCAATGAGAAATCACGCTCGAGCTCATTGCACTGGCTGCTTACATGGACCAATCCAAGAAGAGAACAGTACTTGGGAAGGCTCTAGATCTAGAAAGCCATGATTCAGTACTCTCTGAATACTCGCCTTTTGCACAGTGGACTTTGATGGCATGTCACATAATCACAGGTATGCATCTCCTTGCCACAACATAATGAAACCTGTAGCTTTGCTACTTGGCCCTTGAAATTCAGAGTTACTCCATGCTGTCAATGATTGCCTTTGTGAACTCTGATGTTTTGGCCTTGCCGCCCAGGTCGCCTGTCAGGTACTTGCCATCCGCTATGGTGCCCAGCACGGCTTTCTGCAGAGCAAACATCCACACTGTATCACATCAATATGACGTTGCTGCAGAGGCACATTTAGGCAAACTCCCAAAACTGCAATGCTTCAACGCATGCAGCTCACAAGATGGTGATTCATCGGAGGAGCCATTGGGCCAGATGTCCTTGCACATCTATTTGGCAGGAGCGCAGACAGTGTCAGAACCCCATTGATGCCAGTATTTGGGCTGACCTGGATCCTGTCTGCATGCTCGTTGAGGTTGAGGTGGCGGAGCATCATGACCCCGGAGAGCAGCAGGGCAGTCGGGTTGGCCTTGTCCTGCCCGGTAATGTCTGGCGCAGTTCCGTGCACAGCCTCCATCAGGGCCAAGCCGTTTGCCCCTGCACAGCACGGGTAATTGTAAGCAGGACTCGCCAATAATGGCCAGCCACAACACTGCGAACGCGCACTGAAATGTGTGATGACACTTTCTGTCCAAACAGTTGCAGTCCCGACAGACAGCTGACACCACACCTGTGGAAAGCGTACGACATGTGCTTCAATGTAAGGAACGGTGGCACAGAAAATGTCATACAACGCACCAATGTTGCCGGAGGGTGTGAGGCCCAGGCCTCCGATGAGGCCGGCGCACAGGTCAGAGATGATGTCGCCGTACAGGTTGGGCATGACCAGCACATCAAACTGCGCCGGGTTCTTTACCAGCTGCATGCATGCGTTATCCACGATCAGCTCCTCATACTCTATGTCCGGGTGCTTCTCGTGTACCTGCGCGCACACATCCTCCACATCTCAGTGCTCCATTCCTCTGCCAGAGACTTCATTTACTGCGAAGCACTTACCTGGGGCACATATGTCACACCTCCTTTAAAAAGTCAGCCTTCTGCATACATAGGCAAACAAGAGTGGTGCGTACCTCTCTGCAGCACTTGATGAAGAGGCCGTCCGCCATCTTCATGATGTTTGCCTTGTGGATGGCGCTGACCTTCTTGCGGCCGTTGTCACGCGCATACTTGAAGGCATACTCTGCCACGCGTGTGCTGGCATTCCTTGTGATGACCTGGCACACACCATGACAAGCACCTTAATACCACAGAGTGTACCATGCCCAAAAGTTTACAGTGCCTTACTATATGCTGCAGAGAGCTAGCAGTTGACAGCGCACCTTCAGAGACTCCACCACGCCAGGAATGACCTCATGTTCCAGACCGCTGTACTCTCCCTCTGTGTTCTCACGGATCGTGATGAGGTTGACATCATCATACCTGCCAAGGTAAGCTGGAATTTCATATCTGGCTTCAGCAAGGATCTCAGCAGAACAAGCAGGTATGTCAGCTCATGTAGCCCAGAGTTGAAGCCTCAAGTAGGGATGCGCACTGACCTGGTCTTGTATCCGGGCAGTGAGAAGCATGGTCGGACATTAGCGTACAGCTGCAGCTCTTTCCTCAGGGTCAGGTTGAGGGATCTGTGTCCCTTGCCGATGGGGGTTGCCATGGGACCCTTCAATCCTACGCGGTGTTTCTGCAGAGTACAGAGTCATGCCTCATGAGACAAAGGCATGTCCTCTGTGGCATGTGCGCATGCATGCTTGGCAAGCACAGACATATAGTATCCTTGTTGTGGTGTAAGTAATGATAATAGCAATCGAAATCTGTACCAAGTATGCACAGCGGCCTGGGGCAACTAAGCAGCAGCCACCGCATACTACCGTTGCAGGTTTGATTGCAGGCATGATCAAAGTGAAAACGATCAAGCATCGATCAAAGAGCATCAGGACTACTGGATCCTGTCCCCAAATGAAAAAATATGTAGGTTTGCTCAGTTAGGGTGCACACCAGCACAGAGTCCAGATTTTCCCTCGTAACCATGCTGTTGGTGCGTGGATCCGCCACTTTGCCGATGTATTGCTCGTCCCAATCAATGGGGGCATCTGCAGCCGCAAAGATCTTCTGGACTGCCTCTGCAATCTCTGGTCCAATTCCATCTCCGGGAAACAGTGTGCAGGTAATGGTCTCGCCGCTGTACAGCCTGGTTGAAGTGGCAATACAGCTTGACGATTGCCCTCTGAGCACGTTGCTAGTTTGTAAGGCAGTCCTAACCGCTGAAACCGCACGCCTCATCTTGGTGTTAAACCCTAACCAACACCTCTTCAATGGGCGGCAGGTAGCAGCGATCCAGTCGCTCTGATCCCTATGTCATGACCTGATCCTATCTTGACATTAGAGACACGCCAGGATATGTGCACGGTCATATTTGGTCAACACACCACTTGGTGCCATGCCAAGAATAGTAGCTCGACGACCCCTTCCACAGGCGGTCGCCTCACCAGGCGAGACAAAACACAGACCTTGCTTCAACTCCCTGATGTTATTTGTTTGAACGTCAGCGTAAGTTTTAGTTGATGAGGGCCATCGCCAATTGCGCAGCATGAGTGAGCTTGTGTCTTGACCTAAGCGCATCCCATAGTACCTGGAGAGAATAGAGGACCCTTCATTGCATCATCGATATTCAGTGCTGCATCAGACATCCTCCATCCAGTATATCGCGCTATTTCGGCCAAAGGATCAGACATGTTGCGTCAAGCAAGAAAGTTGTTAGGGTTTTCCAGGACATTGCAGTCTTCCTTTCCCCCTGCCCTTGCTTCCCAACAGGTGAGATAGAAAAAACTCCTTTTTGAAATTTAGTCACTCGATCTGCATGTCCATGACTGTGTCAAGCTCGGTTCTCCATTCATCACAAGGACATGTGGCCACCAATCCCTGCTGCTTCTGACTGCTACGTTGGGTTACAGACAAGGACAAAGATCACATATGTTCCATCACCTGGGGATGCAAGGCCACAGACGGTCACGCTGATCCCAGGCGATGGTATTGGCCCTGAGATCAGTGAGGCTGTCAAGGAAGTCTTTGAGGCCCTGAAGGCGCCCGTTGTCTGGGAACAGTGAGTCTCATTCTCCCTCAAAATTCCCCATTGTCCCTTTGGAGGCATTGGCGATATTCCGTACGACAGATGCCTGCTTTTCTCTCCAAACGAAGTTGTAACAGCTGCAGAAGTTGTAACCTGGGGGCTGAGACTGTCCTTCTGCCACGTGTGCAGGTTTGACAATGTTCATGGCAGCGACATCTATGGCAATCCAAACCTGGAGATTCCAGAAGAAGTGCTAGAATCAATCACACGAAATGGGGTGTGTTCTGACCCTTATCTCCCCTTTTGTACCTGCATTCATTATTTCTCACCCACTCACTTATAGTCCCTAAATCCAAATCCAATGACATTCCTCCCTTCTCATTTGATGTGCCCGGTGCAGGTGTGCCTCAAAGGGACCCTTTTCACCCCACTCTCTGCCAATAACACCAGCACACAGAGTCTCAATGTGCAGCTGCGCAAAACGCTAGATCTGCATGTCAACCTGGTGCATGGCTGGACCATGCCAGGCGTCCCCTCTCGCTTCTCGGACATAGACATCGTTGTCATCAGGTGTGTCTGTGGCATCAATGTGCAGGGTGACGGCATTGTTTTCAGCTGTCAGTGTCCTGAGTAGAGCAGCATGTCTGACTTGGGCAATTTTCCATGCAGAGAAAACACAGAAGGCGAGTATGCCGGGCTGGAGCACGAGGTTGTCCCGGACGTTGTGGAGAGCCTGAAGATCATTACAGAGGTGCGGTGCATATCTGTGCTTATGATCGCTCCTGCCGACGTGCTTGCAAGTATTCACAGAAAGTGAGAAAAATGATAGTGACTGTGGGGCAATGTGTGCACAGGAGAAGTCACGGAGAACAGTGGAGTACGCCTTTGGCTATGCCTACTTGAACAACCGCAAGAAGGTCACGGCTGTGCACAAAGCCAACATCATGAAGCTCAGTGACGGCCTCTTCTTGAGGGTGCAGCCCGCTACCAGACCCCAACTTTGCATTGCCTCTTATACTAGATTAATGCACCTCATTTCTTGGGCATCATGTCTTTGGTCCCTTATGCTGCAACGGAGCTTGTCATCTGGAGCCTGATGAGAATTGCTCTGGCTTTCTACCACAGGAGTTCAACAAGGTGGCCAAGAAGTACCCCAGCATCAAGGTGAGTTTCTGTGGTTGGATTGCTTCCATTTATTATCGGACTTCCAAGGGAGACTAAACAATACAAACAAACGATTACCATCTGACACAACGGGAAGACTGAGCTGACTTGTGTTGGACAGGCGGAGGCCATGATTGTCGATAACACATGCATGCAGCTGGTCAGCAACCCGCAGCAATTTGACGTGATGGTCACACCCAACCTCTACGGCAACCTCGTCATGAACGTGGTGAGCCATTCTTCCCCTCCCAACACAGCCGTCATGCTCAGCTCAACCCACATTCTCACACCATTCTATGGTCCTGCACCCTGCTGGCAGAAGTGCAGCTCAGTCTAGGGGTTCCTGCACAACTGGTGTGTGTCTTTATCAGCAGACCCCTTTCTGCTGCACGTCTTTCAGGCAGGCTGGTGCATGTGTGAGGGAGATGGGCCCAAGAAAATAACTCCACATCGCTTCCAACCAGTTTAGGGCTCATGCCTGACGCCGATTGTCACACTCGACGCCCTGCATGGCGCCCAAGAGCTGGGGTGTGAGGGGGACTTGCTGTGGGCAGGTGGCGGGGTTGACGGGCGGCCCGGGGCTGTTCCCGGGCGTGAACGTGGGGGAGAATGTGGCCATCTTTGAGCAGGGAGCGCGTCACGTGGCCAAGGACATCGCCGGCATGGGCGTGGCCAACCCCAGCGCCGCCCTGCTGTCAGCCGCCATGATGCTGCGCCACCTCAACCTGCCGGGCTTCTCCGACAGGTATTACCCCGCTGATCCCACCTTGCTGCTGCACCTGCGTTAGGCAGGCTGTCACTTGTATGAACAGACCCCTCAGAGCGCACAGAACACAGTGACTGCTGTGCATCTTGTATGTAGCATGTGGCGGACGCAGGTGACTCCGCTTGCCTGCTTTTGTGATGTTGCTTGTCCTCCGACAGGCTTGAGCGCGCGGTGCTGAACACCATCAGCAACGAGGCGGACTCCATCAAAACGCCCGACATTGGCGGCACCGGCACAACGCGCAGCTTCGTCAACTCCATCATTGAGAAGCTGTGAGGGCATGCGGCGACGCATGCTTGGAGTTCTGTATTTGTCGGGGAGAGAATTCTTTTGCTACAGCTGAGCAGATGCGGTCGTTGCTCCTGTTGTGACACTAGTTCCTGTCTCTATCTGGGTCGGTATGTGGGGTCCTGATACTCATGTATGCTGCACTGAGACACAGCAGCCTAAGGTGATCTTGTTGGATGCTATCTGCCATGAGTGACTTACCAAGCCCTGCCCACTTGTCAGCCTGAGGTAGAAGACAACGGGTCCCCTACTATATACTACAGGCATGCGAAAACCAGAAGATTTTTTAAGACTTTCCCAGTCAACAATTAAAATTTGCCTCACCAGGGCCGCCCGCGCGGCGCCGCTAAGAATTATGAGAGCTTGCAATAATGGTGATCGCTAGGCCACAAGGTAGTGCTACAGACATTGGGTGATAGAGTTGTCCGGCCTGCTGCCATGCCCGGGCACTGGCAGTCATATCTGTTTTCACTGACGCCGGCGGCTTGCACTGCAACTCCGAGTGAGTCACTTGGCGAATGATATATGCAGTCCTTCGCTAAGCCTCCTGTGCAGCATTTGCAGCGAGCACCTTGTGTTGAAGAAAACTGAAATGGTGCTCCATCAGCTTTTTTTTACTCCACCATTCCATTCCATTCCATCCTCCCATTAGGAATATTCAGCACCTTTAGCACAGGAACGCCGCATGACAGTCATGCCCCCACGCAGCCCACCGTGGCGCTACACATCATTATTGTCTGCGTGCAATACAAGCATACCAATTGCAAGAACGTAGCCCGAGCCAGCCGGCACTCTCTGTTGTTGCACATCCAGACCAGGGCTTGTTCTGCCCTTGTTGCTGCACTAGGAGTAGGTGAGGCATATATTGTAGACCTAGGGAATGGCAAGCTTTGGAGAGGCTCCAGCCGGCGATTCGGCCAAGGGCGCGAAGATCTTCAAGACCAAGTGTGCTCAGTGCCACGTTGCGGAGAAGGGCGGCGGCCACAAGCAGGTGCGGTGATCCTGCCCTAACCAGTTTGAGCACATCAGCACAGTTGCCAAAGGGCAAACACTTGATCACAAGCAGCAAATTGGAATGAAGTAGGTCAGCTTCAGATGATTGATATGCGGAGACCATTATTATGTGCGTGGGCTAAAGTGTATAAAAATAACTTCGGTGGAGGATGGAAGCTTCCTGGAGTATGGGCAAGGTCAAGTATATGTGAGGGAAAATTCACAAAAGGAGCGCTGCAATGCAGGGCCCGAATCTGGGAGGGATTTTTGGGAGGCAGTCAGGCACCACTGAGGGGTTCTCCTACTCAAAGGCTAACAAGGAGAAGGCTGTGCACTGGGAGGAGAACACCCTCTATGACTACCTCTTAAACCCGAAGAAGTACATCCCAGGTGAGCATGAGGGCAGCCAGAGGCTTTCCATAAGTGTGCAGATTGTGATTGCGCATGTTTGGGACCGGACGATGCTCTTAGTGTCACAGGTACAGCTGTGGTCATTAGCTGCCTGGGCGTAGCTGAGTGCGAATTTGTGCTTGGGTTGACAGGCACAAAGATGGTGTTTGCTGGCTTGAAGAAGCCCCAGGACCGCGCGGATCTCATCGCCTACCTGAAGGACGCCACTGCTTAAGAGAAGCTTTGATTGGCTTCTGTCAGCGCCTGACCTCCTGCGCATTGCAGTTGGTTGCACCACAACAGCTTAGAATTCCACCTGTCCCATTCGCCCCAGTATCGAGGGTTACATTGTAATGGCGTGGATACTCAGTTCTGCAAGGTCTGAACTTGGGTTCTCATCTGTCATTGCCTTCGGGGATTGAGCGCACGTTGTCTGATTGGACCTGAAGTGATTGCAATACTGTCTCTCGGTGTTACAATTATTTTGAACAAGCAAGGTGCTTTGAGCAATGCTTACTGGTGGGTTCAGGGTGATGCCAGTGCCCTGAATTAGATTATAATTCTGTGGATCGTCTTTCTCTAGTGCACAAATTTAATTTTTTGTGTGGCAATAGCAAGCTAGCTGTCTCGCGGACACATGGTAAGCCATTACAAGCTTGAAGCATGCAGTCATACTTCAATCCGTGCATGATGTACCGTACCTGATGGTGACCAGCCTGGACAGAAGTCAAGGGATAATGATGCTTCAGTTAGTTGCAGAAGGACCTTGAACTTAAGCCTCTCTAGTGCAGATCTACACACATGTGCCAAAGAGCGATCCAATATATGCAGGACACCTTGTGCTGCCTAGGCACCATCTGATGCACTGCATATAGCATGCACTCTTTTTGAGCAATGATGCAGCAGCCCTAGATGATAATTGTGCTTCCTGCACGAAGAGACGTACGGAGTTTGGCTTGCATGGAATTTTCAACGCACTCCAAGCCACCTCCTGATCAGACGACCCGAAGTAAGAACTTCTAAGTCTTGACGAGGAGGAGGTTGGCAGTGTCACGCCAAACAACCGAGCTCCCCTTATCGTGGCTGCATCACGCTCGCCACTCTGTACACATGCTGATTTTCCAACGCCTATTTAATAAATTAGCACTCAAATCCAATTGGGATCCAAAGTATGCTGGGGCAAAATCAGTGGTGCTTGATCTGCCGAACGCCTGCCAGGCTGGTAGGAAGGCAGGGATGCAAAGACTGGGTGGCTCAGCCATAGGACCGCCCACTCTTGAAGAATTGCCTTTTGCAGATTGCCACCTCCAATCAGCAAAATTAGTAGAAGGAAAGGGAATGGAAGGGCACACTGGCAAGTCTGCGACTCGAATTACAGACATCTAATCTTTCATAAGAAAGAGAATGGCAAAGTGCCGCCTCATCTGCTCTTCCCTCCCCGTATTCTTCTTCTTTAGCTCCAATTCTGTACCCAAAGAACGGAATTTTGAGCTATGTGTCCTTTGGTTATGCCAACCAAGGACTGCAGGAGCAGTCTGGTCTGTCTATACCAAAAAGAATATAACTTCAGGTTCTCCAGGAGAATCTGCGAGGTACTCTAAGTTTTTCGTTCTCTTTTGCTGGCCAAATTGTTGCTGATGGCAGTCGTTGAGCACGTCAGACCTAGGCATCCTGATGCTGCAATGGCAGTAGAAGTCAAGTCGCTGCTGCAGTCGCCACTGCACGCGCACGATCGCTCACAATAATGCATCTTCTCAGTCAAATTTACTAATGATCAGCTGATGATGGAGCTCGATGCCGTCACAAACGTAGCGGCCGGTGGCACTTTGGCAACCAACAGGTTACACCAAACCTATATTTTGTGCGGACAGCGCCAACGAGTGGGGCATGTAGAATCAACATCATTAAAGATGTTGAGAAGAAGAAGGCGACGGTCACCATGAATCACGGGAGGTCCTCCCGCTAGGTCCGCACGGTCCCCCCCCTACCGCTGGATAACATGCGTCTCTGGCAGCCACACCAAGACAACAACTTTGGGAGTGATACCTCTCCACGATGGCACCTGTTGTACAGGCGTCTTTGGGGAGTTCCGCCCTGGTGGCAAACAGAACGATGCAGGTAGACCCGGAGTCCCTGACTTTTCTCAAAGCTTGTTGCGAAATCTTCGTTCTTGTGGGTGTCAAAAGTGCCCCTAAGTGCCCCTAGGGCAATTACGACACATGATCGTGAGTGCATGAAACTTGATAGTGTTATTTATGATTACGGTGTGTAGCTGCTGCAGGTTTCGTGTTTCTCAGTGTCTCTTCAGGAATGCTTTCCTTGATTGTGCTTTTGTGACAAGAGCTCTGATGTGCCAAAGGTCGATCACCATCCGTTTTACCGTTCAAATTGTCAATCTTGTGCAGGCATCGCACGCCTCCTGCTCGGCATTCTGCAAGGGGGGAGCTGTGCTGGTGTTGCAGCCTAGGCGACGATCTCCTGTGGGAGCTTTGGTGATCAGGGCAGCGTCAAAGGCCACATACGAGGGGTACTTCTCAGCAGAACCAGCAGAAAGGTTGCGGCTCAACAACCTCTCCCCACAGCCTGGTGCCAGAAGGCCCAACAAGAGGAAGGGGCGCGGATATGGAGCTGGCCAGGTGGGATTTTGTAATTGATCTACTTCGCTTGACAAAGTCTTATGCAATCCTCCTGGATAAAGCAGGATGGGCTGATGGCTGGTCCGTCTCTGCTGAGGAAGATCAAGGAGACACAAAGTAGGCTTCCTGACCAGATGCTGTTTTGGGGCAGGGTGGCAGCTGTGGGTTTGGCATGAGGGGTCAGAAGTCGCGGTCCGGCAGTGGCACACGCCCAGGCTTCCAGGGTGGTCAGACACCGCTTTACAGGCAGATGCCCAAGCTGCGTGGTATTGCTGGAGGTGCGCTGCTTCCCTTCTCTTGAACTCCCCTCCTTGTTAATATTTTCCAAGCAAAGCCCCGATGTGCCTTCACAGTGTGCAAGTGTTGTGCTGTATTTTTTTCTGAGCTTGTGCGCACAATTGAAGAAGCCTGAAATGCAGCAGCACGTTACTGTCACTGCTGCACAGCGAGTAGAGGAGGAAGCGCATCTCCTGAGGTCATGCCTTCACATTGCTGCTGGACCTGCTTATCTGTCCTCTGTTGTTGCTACAGGCATGAGCGCTGGCATTCCCAGATTTGTGACCGTCAACCTGCGGCAGCTCAACGAGAAGTTCCAGGAGGGAGAGGAGGTGTCTCTGGAGACGCTGCAGCAGAAGAACCTGCTCAACCTGTCCGGACGAGAAGCCTCCTTGCCGCTCAAGGTGTGCTGCCTTTCCAGTCCCTGCACTGGAGTCATGTCCTGATTTGAGCGCCAAGCGCAGGCACATCAGTGGCGCATCTGCTGCTTCGGGCAACACTAGCATGGACACACTTTTGATTGGAATGCCCTACAAACGATGGTGTACTCCTCCTGCATGAATGCTGAAGGTAGAGTGGCTTGTGTGGTGCTGCAGATCTTGGGCGATGGCGAGCTCAAACTGTCTCTGAAGGTGCACGCAACACAGTTCTCAGCGTCGGCCCGCACCAAGATCGAGGCGGCAGGCGGCACAATTGTGGATGTGGCCCCGAAAATCAAGTGGACGAGGGCGCTTGGCAAAGAGCGCAAGGCAGCAGCTGAGGCAGCACCCAAGCCGACCAAGACAGTTGAGTAAGCAGTGATATCAAAATGCAGGACCAGCCTTTGCGCCTAGCTGGCTGTGGATAATGCTGTGGGTGTGCACTGTTGACAGCTGTACTTGGCACATGCGACCCGGCATGACATTGAGACAGAGACAAAGATTCGTGCTTCTCTATGTGGGATGTGTTGGCAGAGTTTGATAAAAGATTACTCCGGGATCCCAAAAGAACGCATCAATATTGTCTTTTGGCACGTGCAAGACCCTGCTGATTTTTTGATTTCCACAATATTGGCTAGAAAAGATACTCATAGTTATGCAGGACAACAATGTTTACAAAACTGTAATAGACAGATTTGCTATCTATATTTGCCAGCTGGCAGGCAGACAGTGCCTTCACTCCAAGCTCAACCACACATAAATTTTGCCTGCCTCAGATGCATCAATGTCTATGATGGAAGCATATTCAAACATAAATTATGATGCGCATGTGCTAGATAGCACCACCATGAATAGCTTGTGTCAAGACTTTCTCCCTCTCAATTGGGCTTCGCTGTAGGTTGAACCCATAAGGAGTAGCTCGAGCTCGCCAGGACCCCAAAAAACAATTACGGCCTCTCTTGACAGACATCAGTGTCTCAGCCAGGACACATGATACGGTAATACACTCTACATAATAGATGCGCCCGATGTTGGGAGTAGCAGTATACAAGTATAGGGGCAACAGGGCTTGGCCACACTAATGTCAATTCCTCAGCTGCTGGAGGCGCAAGCAGCAGACATTGTCGCCGCCACCAAGCCAGGCTCTTCTTTCAAAGCCCACACCGTGGCGCTCAAGCTTATCAAACCTGTCCTCCAGCATGCACATCGAGTCACACATTCAAACATGTGACCAACCTCTCCTCTGAAATGCTCCAGCAAATTTGAGGTAATGCAACTAAGGGGTGAGTGGGGTGAGAGACCCACCAAACAGCATCCTGGCTGCAACAACAGCACTCCAGCAGCTGCTCTGCGCCTTCCTCGGCAAATACATTGTTGTACAGGCAAGAGTGTATCTCCAGCTGCGCGGACCTGCATGCCATCGAATAATCCCTTGCTCTCAGAGGCACTGACTGTGCCTCATTAAAGAAGGGCTGTTTTGACATCTCTCTGTAGACTGCACCTCTCATCTTCCTTAACGTCGCTGGTGGCAAAGGACCGGCCCAAGTCGAGCTTGAGCGCCCTTAAGCGCCGCACAGAAGATGCGAAAGGGTCGCGCGTGAATAGTAGGGAGAAACGCAACAGGTAGCTGAGGAGCGCAGACGACCTGTCGCCTGCCTGCGCCCTGATGATGTCCAAGACTTCCTGGAGAACACATAATATCCATTCGATACAACAAACTGTTATTGAAACTCTTGATGAAGCTGCAAAGGGAGGATATGTTCTGCACAGCGAAGATGCTTCCATGCACCTGATCATTCCTGATGAAGGGCAGCAGAACTTTGTAACTCGCCAGCATCAAGCAGGCAACCTGCGGCACGCCATATCAAATTAGGACTTCCGTGACTTTCAAGGAAGTCCTGTTTGGGCATCGTATTTGGCGAGAAGATCTGTGCATGCCTGCAGGTGAGTCTGTGCACGGTCGTCCACTACTTTGTCAGCATGTCTCGTCAAAATATTCTGGTAATTTCCTTCGGTCAAGCGAGCTATCTCCTGATCACGGCCCTGGAGATTGGGATACTTCCTGCACCAGATCAGAGCTGACTGTTTGGTCTTCATGAGTTTCCAAGAAATCTAGACCCCATGCTTTGGTACTTTTAAAGAGGCTTTCACTCGACTCGTATGTAGAGGGAGCACCTTGAATTTGCAGCCAAACTCGCAAACCACCATTTTCTGTTTTGATTTTCGAGCCATTCCCGTGATCCAGGGAAGGCCCTATCCAGCCAGTGTTTTTCTTGATGCTCTTCTCTCTCCACCCAGCTCGTCGATCTAATCGGAGCGCTGCTCGGGTCCCTGTCAGTTCCAGACGTGAAGTAGTGCGAGTATATTCTTTTGCAATTACATGAAGTGTCCGATGATTGGTGCGCCCTGACTGCAAGTGAGTGCACACTTGCGATTCTTTTTAGCATTGCCTCTATGGTGTTGAGCACGATCGTCAATCAGCAACAAATAGTGTTGATAGGTTCCGGAGAGTCGCAAACATTCCCAGATTTGCTGTTCAAGCTTCATCTCAAGGTTTACGTTGGTATTGACGTCAACATGCATGTTTCTGATGATGTTACAGCGTAACGCCCACCATCACCTTCGATGCATTCGAGTCCTTTTGACGATTTCTTTCCTAAGCAAACCTTGTCAATATCGACGATATACTTCTCGTTATGGACGACGATGGTAAGCAAGGTCTCGAGGAAGACGATCTGCTGGATGACGCCGAGGTGGATGCTCTGATCAGGGAAACGATCGTGTTGACGCTGGGGAGTGACAGCCAATTTGATCACAACAACATGAATCAGTGGACAAACGAAATTATTGAAGGGTGCTTGAAGAGGTTAGCGGGCCTTGGCAAGCCTTTTAAATATGTGGTGACCTGCAACTTGGCCCAAAAGGTGAGGTCTGTTGGCACGCAATGAAAGTGGTCACGAATGTTAGTCTAATTTAGTCTCGGAGAACATAGGTACCTGGTGACCTTTTGCAGGTTGGAGCTGGGCTTCATTCTGCCTGCACAGCACGTTGGAACGACAAAACAGATGGGAAGCTGACAGTGCAGTGGGAAAATAGGACAGTCTTGGTGCTTGCCACAGCATACTGGCTGGCAGTGTAGTCCACCTCTGGGACCTGCTCAACATCCTTCCAATTGCTTGATTTATAACTTTTAAACTTAATGATCTGAACCTGATGAAGCACTGCAAGCCTGTAACTTACATGCACATCTGGCAGACAAATATCATGATATCACTTGGACACATGTGCTCAGCACCATGCATGATGGGGCAAAGTCAAATCGCTCTATGGCTGTGGTCCATCCATTGGAGTGACAGTGCTAGAGCCTGCCTCATTGTGACTTCCACAAGGGAGTAGTAAGCATCCAACAGCACTTTTCAACGCACACTGTCATTGCATCTCCTTGAAAATTTGTGCCAGAGCGTTCCAGCTCTGCACATCATGCCAGGTCACTGGCCAAATGGTTCACCTAATACACCCCATGACCTGCTCCCACATGCCACATCCCCAGCTTGATTAGGCTTGCACGTCAGGCCTCAGGGCCGATCATGTTCGGCAAAGTGGCAGCTGAGTCGTCGCTAGCGTGGGTTGCAGCTGCTGCAATTGGGGCCTGCATGGCCTCCTGATGCACAGGGCCAGAGGCAGTGTGCATCGCTCCAGGCTCCGCAGATGGCATCTGCATGTCCACGTGGGGCTGCCGCTCCGGTGCCTGGGCATAGCCTGAGATAGTGTTACTTACAGGGCTCTCTTGCGGCGCCTGTGGGGCGTCGGACTGGGCGGCCCACTGCCTCGGCCTGATGCTGGCTGCATGCACCAGCAGCAGCCCCTTGCGCAGAGTGGCCACCTCCTGCTGCAGCTGCTGGATGCTCTGGGTGCACTCACCAACGTCCCTCCTGCAATCACCGCAAACTGCTTACCAAGTAGTGATGTCCCACTTGCCACGGGATGATGAAAGAGTAATATGCCCTGCTTCTTGCTTATTTATCACATGTCAGGGGCACAGCAGTGCCGCAGCAAAGCAGCAAGGAAAGCCCCAAAACAGAACAGGAATAGCCCCAGAACATGATCGTTGCTTCTCTGGAAGCAAAGCATGATGTTGGGCCGGACAGGACCGCACCTGAGTTGGGGCACCTCGGAGTGGGTGGTAGCAAGGGCCTCGAAGCGGCCGCGCATCTCTTCCACGTTGGCAGCCGTCTCCTGCTCGACAGTGCTCACGCGCCGGGAAGCCCCGTCGGCGAGCGAGGCAGCCTCGCGCACGTGGGAAGCCAGCAGCTGTATGAAGCCCGACCCCTCCTGCCGCACCTCCTCAAACTCGGCGTTGCTGGCGCTCTGCAGCTCTGCCACTTGCGCCTGCGTATCAAGCACTCTCCACAATGAGCATCATTATTATTTTTTCATCACATGCTTTTTCTGCCAGAGGTAAGGTGCGTCTGCAGAGAAGCTGCCACAATCCTAACCCCTTGTTGGACTCGACAGATCCAAGCAAGACCCAATCAACCGTGGGCACGGTGCTCAGAATCTACACCGCCCCCCGCCAGCCGGGGCCTAGGGAGCATACACCAGCAATAATTTCTGCCCGCCAATGACATTCATCACTCTGAACGCTCCTCCATCGTTGTGCATGTGCATCACATCCCCTTGATAATCACAGTTAAGCACTGTGAAAATACATCAAGTCCCCTTGCAGATGAATCAAATTCCCTTGGAGGACATGGCATGGCGGACCTGCAGAGCGGAGACTTGCTGCTGCAGGCGCCAGCACTGTGAGCAGGCAGTAGCGGCTTCGGGTGAGGCCTCGCTTGCAGGTTTGGCGTCCGCCATCGCCTGCTGCGCCTCCTGCCGGGCAGCCGCCAGCAGCCGCCGCAGCTTGCGCACCTCCCGGAACTCCCCTGCCAGCGCCGTCGCATCCTGCTGCAGCTCCTCCTCCTCTGCACAGCACAATTGGAAAATTTCGCTACTGTGCATGTTTGTCGGGCTACAAGGTCTTCCATCAGATTGATCCCTGCTGTTGTAAAATGAGCTGTGCTGTGCGCAAACTGCCCACACGCGCAGGACACACAAGTGAAACTCTTGAACAAAAGCACGAAAGAATGCATCATACATCATAATTTGCACCAGCTCACTCCAAGCCACACTGAATGACGCCATGCCAAGCTACATGCTTGAAAAGCGCTGATCGAGCTGCAATAAGGAGCATGCCTGTCTGGGCGGATGCAGGTGACTGCAGCCAGTACTCCATGTGGCCCTCCGTGTTGTGCCGCCGGCGCAGCTTGTCTCCTTGCATTGTCACTGTCTTGTCCGCCAGATGCTTGAGGAGGTGGTCCAGCAACCCAGTGTCTCCTGCAACCACACACAGCATGCATGCCACGCTATAGCGCACCTCAGCACTACATTATGCTTGCAGTCTCTTTGAGAAACCTTAAAGAAGTTGACGGAGTAATCAAGTACCTACGGCCTTGCGGGCTTCTTCGCGCAGGGCAGGCCGCAGCACACAGCGATCCGATGAGGTGGCGGACATGGCGCGCAGAATGTGCACCAGGGCCGCCACAGCACCATCATACCGCTCTCGGCTCCACCTACAAAATTACGCTTCTCTCACAATCGTGCCAACCAACATGTGGCCACAGCAGGGCATTTTATAGTAATTGTTTGACCATTTGCAGTACACCATCGAGACCAAGAAATCCTCAAGGCGCTATTATGCAGTTGAGATCCTCAACTTGAGAAGGACTGCTGCATGCACCCCACCTGCCATAGTGGAGATCCTTCTTGCCCTCATGCTTGCTCTCGCTGGGCTGCATCGAAGTTACGCTAGTTGTGCTCTGGGTCACCTCTGTCGCAAGGGAGCCGGACGCCTTCCTCCTCAACCTCTCACTCTGCCACCCCATGCCCTTGTGTCAACTCCAAAAATTTCACGTTCCATTGTGACAAGATCTTGCTGCTCACAGATGCGCCCACAGAACAGCCCAGAACACGGCATGCAAGGTGGCAGCAGCACCTTGACAGGGGTCTGGTGGGCTCGCTGCTCCATCTGCACTGCCCGTTCCACATTGCGCTCAAAATCGCGCACCGCAACCTGCAGCTCGGCCGGACTGGTGATAGAGCGGACATGCATGCTCCAAGAATCCACGTCCACCATCTGCACGAAAGAGATCTGTGAGGTGCATGACATGCAAAAGGTTCTGTCAATGTTGTTGGATCCCGGGAATAGCTGAGATCAAATGAAAACTACGACAAAGGCTTGGAATTGAGAATGGAAATAAGATGGAGCCAAAGCCACCTCTGAGTTGTCAGGATAGTCCAGGTTGATCCAGTCCTCCAGATGGACCATGGCATCGCCAATGCCATACACACTCCGAGCAGACCGGCAACTCTCCTCCCAGGCAGTCCTCTCCAACAGCCACCCTTTATGCATCATCTGCAGCACAGCATGATTGTTGGCCCCTCTGTTGGTGTGGTCTATGAAAATTGCGTATGAGCAGACAGGAACGGAGAACAGGCAGCAACAAAATTGGCGCAGCCCCGACACAAACATCCACCTGGGAAGGCTTCCCCACCTCCATGGGAATGCTCCGTGACAAGGCAATCAGTGCACCTCCCAAATTCTGCATTGGGTGGCTTGCGCCGTTCGTTCTCGGGCTGAGGCTGGGAGCCCTGGAGGTTCCCCCAGATGCTGCCAGCTGTGCCATGCCTGCGGCTGCTTCAGCCTCTGAGGACGCTCCTGCATTCTACATGACCAGAAATGCAATGAGAGACACTTGATACAAGCTGCTCTCCATTTCAGCTCGCTATGGTCTTGCACCAAATCACTGAAAATGCAAGCACGTCCATATGAGGGAGAATAATGAATTTGTAAGAAAGGTCTCTTACCTTTAGTTCTCTCCCTGCCATGATTTATACGATCAAGACTACAGATCTCGTCTCTGTCGTTTTCGTGAAAAGTATAGCAGTTCCAGCCCTTTGATGGTTTCCGATCTTCCAATCAATCCTTTCTTGTTGAGTTCGAGCACAATCTGCATGCTCACTGTAATGAGTGAGACGAGAAAACAGGCCAGTCAGCAGCTAAAATACATTCGAGCACGGGCAAAGTCAGCGTTTCAAGCTCCTAACGACAGCGACTGGTTATTGTACATACATTATCAAATTCCACACAAGTCACCGCACAAGTTCACCTGGCTGCTGCGCTTAACAGATCGTGCTCCAAGCCGAAATGCACGTGATAAGTGACTTCTACTCAGACATCCCTCTGACGACGAGCGCGGTCAGATTACACATCTCACTTGAAAAAACTATATGCTTTGGATTTGGTGCCGCAACGATCCCGGGAATATCCAGTGCGACCGCCTTCATCCATTGATTATTTTTAGAAGAAAACAGCGCCTAGATAGGCAGCATCAAGTTTTTCAAATTTTGGCCAAGTCGTTCCCTGGAAGAAGTTGAGAAAAACGCAACCAATATTCTGATACATTTACCACGTGAATTGGTATCTTACGTGATCGGACTTGCTGCCTCGCTCTATATTCTCATCATCAGTTTGTTGTGAGGGCCGTTTCTCCTTGGACAGACATCGCTCTCTGTATAGTTGTTGCAAGTAAAATCGGGTAAAATATCAAAAGAATTGTTTCTTAACTGTGATCTGTCCTTCAGTGTGTAGATCAGCACCTCTGGCCACTGGACTGTTGAGAGAGTTTCTACAGATCACATGGTAACCGGTGCATTGAAACACACCTCACAGCAAGGAGGGCAAAAAGAGCATTATTCCCAAGACAGTAAGCTACTGATTATATCAATGAAGTCTCCAATGCGTATAGTTTTTGATCATTTGGCTCTTTGTCCTTTTTCAAGCACCTATCCTTTGAGACAACGCTTATGTACGCAAATTGCCACAGAGAGGCATGATGGAGCTTGGGCATGGAGTACTTGGCTTCCATCCAGTGCAGCAATTCAACAGGTACAAGGTCAATACTTGTCAGAGCTTCTTTGTGCACGTGGTCCTTCCAGAGACTTGCCGAGAGGTTTCATTGTTCCTCTTGGTCTGCACAGGCAGCAGTTGGAGCTTTACGTGATGTGCAGGAGCTCAAGGACTCCCTCCAGCAGGTACATGACTGAAAGTTGTTTCATGCATCACAGAATTAGCGAATGCGACTAAGGAATCCGGCTTGCAACCATGACGCTTGCAGCAGCATCAAATGCAAGCTGTGGTGGCATGCAGGCCCTGATTATTGATGGGACAGACACAGAAGAAGATGCAGAAGTTGCCGCCAGCAGTCAGCAAACCTCTGCTGAGGAAGAAGTGTCGCCAGAACGGAAGGCTGTACTGGACCGACTGGAAGGAGAGGAGAACCCTCTGGCAGCTGGCCTCAAGGTGATTGCCGTAAACGTCCTGAATGTGACTCCTTACTGCACCCAACCAAATTAACAGGAAAGGCCTCATGCCCTTATTTCTTGGCTTGCAGGCCATGGATGATCATGTTGGGCTGCTTGCGGAAGGAGTCGCAGGTTTAGCAGGGACACTCTGGGGTGGTGCACGCACAACCACTATACATGTGGCAGGACAGGTTTGTCACATCGATGACCAATCAGTCTGCCACATGTGCGCCTTGTACGACAAGTTTTGGTATGCGAGTCAACCCAGCTGCATGAAGTGTGGAACAAGACGTCTCGTGACCTGTCTCTCGCTGTGCAGGTGGAAAGCAGCTTGAAGGTATGCGCTTTTGTGGAACCACTTCTTGACCTTATTCTGTCTTCAGATGAGACTATCACCAGGCTATCCAAAGGTGACGTGCACTTGTTGCAACTCTGAATGCATGATCGTGTCTGCAGCACTTTGGGCAGTCTGCAATCCAGCTTTTGGATGGGGGCATGGACTTGAATGAGAAAGCTGTCAAAGAGGACCCCCTTTCTTTTGCAACGTGCTTCCATGGATGCGGCGGACCACAGAAGTGCGAGGTACATGCCTGGTCGCATGACCAAATGCGCTGCCATATTTGCCTGTGTTCCATTCAACAGACCTGCGAGTGTTTTCTACATCTGGTACTAATAGTAGCACTCTGCATGCATTCAGGAACTTGAAGAGCTGAGTAGCCAAAGCGCAAGCCTCTGCAATCGCATCAGGGCGACTCTGGGCCCTGATGCATGCTCACAGATGGATCAGGAGCTGACAGCTTTGGCTCCAATATTTGAGATCAAGGTGCGCCAGGAATGGAATTGGGGCCTGAGTTTCTGCATTCGCGCTCTTGCCCGGTAATGATGCATTCGTGCCAGGATGTGTCAACGCTCCAGCGCAATGATTCAGGAGGGGGAGAGGGTGGAGAGGGGGAATGAAGATGATGACAGTGCTGCCCCGATTGCCAAGGGCCATTTCAAAATCTTGGAATTTAGCAAGAAAGGTGTGAGTGCTTCCCTCTATGTGTGTTGATATCATGAGCACACCTCGCACATATATTGTTGTGAATTGGAGTGTCACTGTCACCACCAAGTAGCACGGCAGCAAGCAGCGGGGCTTTGATAAAAGACATGTTTCCGTTCTTTCAGGCAGCGCGAGGGCTCAGAGACTAGAGCAGGACGGGCTTGCATCACCTGCTGACCTGGCCAAAATACAGTCAGCATGTGCACTCGCGCTGGCACGGCTTGCCACCCTGTGCATTGAGCGGCTGCTGGCACTTGGGCGCAGCCTGTTGGCACATGCGCGCAGCCGCCGCCCAGCCGAGGACTGCATCGATTGGCCCCTTGAGTATCTCACCTCAGCAGGCATGCTGAGGGCTGAGGTACATCCCTGCTGCTCTATCAGGCAGCTGTAAAATTCAGAAATGTTGCTCAGGACCATGGGATCAAGTCCCATGATCTGAAATCCATTTCTTAGCACGAGCTCCTCTGCAGGTGCTGCGGATGTGTGTGGCAATTGATGACCTGGCGCATGCTTACATGGCTGCTCTGCCCAAGGCTGCATCGGGGACGCAAGGAGGCAGTGCAGAGGAGATGAGAGGAAGAACAGTTGACCAATTGCTGATTGGCCCTGAGGTGACCACCCGTTCTCCCGCGTCATATGCTTTCCACAAAGAGAATTGCACATATAGATGTCTGCAGTTCGTCGCACGATTAACAAAGACAGTCTGTGTGTGAATTGTTTATCACCTCAGATTCTGTGGCACCAAAAGCAAGCTATCGTGCTTTATGCAGGACCATGCAGATCCCTCAGCAGAGACAGAGAAATCGGGTGGCACTGTGGACCATCCAAAAGAACAGGTCTGTTGAAAGCTTCTTGACTTCATGTTGCAATAAGAAACATTTTGCGCATGCATGGTTGTGGAAGCTGAGAATAACTGGCCTGAATGGACGCTCTCTGTTAATGTTGCAGGAGAAAGAATTTCACGCCTCAATACAGGAGATAACTAAAGGGGAGCCAGCAGCTGTTGAAGGCCTCAAAGAGCCTGACATGTCTGTAGTTCTTGAAGCATTGGCAGGTTGCTGCTCAGCAGCCAAAGCACAGCTCTATGAATCTTTCTGTAGGCTGCTTTATGTTGTACTCCTGTCTGCCCAGCCACGAGCAGACTTACAAAATCTGGAAATCTTATGAGAATTCCAAAAATGGCTTCAAGTTGCGTTTTTACATGTTCACGTAGATTGGCATTATGATTTTTTGGATGATGTTGTAAACCAGGTACAGGTGCAAACAGACTGCCGTGACACCCAGTTCCAAAGGAAAGTCACCGTAACAGAGGAAAGCAAAAGACCAATATCACAGTGCACGTTGTCAAAGGACGGTTCCTAGGAGGCCTGGGAGGGACTTCTATGTTTGACATTAACAATCGGTCTGAATGGACTTGTGTACTTCAAAGGCTGCAGGAATTAAACAAGAAAATCAAGGCTTCGCACTACTCTGACGAAAAAGCTTTGACAGACTCAGGCAAGGCGGAGCTTGTTGCCTCTCTCTATGTCTGCTGCCCAGAGTGCTGCCCCAATGATTGTTGTAAAATTGAGAATCCAGCTCAAAATTGGCACGAATCCCAATCCAAATGCCACCATTCCAAACGACCGGAAGCTCCACCGATTCTCATATGCGATGGCTGCCTGCTCTTCCCATGTGGTCACCCCCTTCTGCACAGAATTCACAAGGACATCCTCCAGTCAGCTCCATTGGTAGATCATCAACATTGCCTGTATGAGATCTCTCCGACCCTCTGCCAGGAACTCAAGAGCAGATTGGGCACAGCATGAAGAGTTGCTGAGTGAAACCAACCTTGTTGAGGTAGGGCCTGAGTGCATTCATAGCATAGCTTCTGCTGTTCCCAGCCTTCAAGAGCTTGCCGCCTGCCGGGAAGATGAGCTTTGCAGGGGCGTTTATCAGCCTCCTGGGGAGCCTCTGCACATACAGCACAGACATGTCAGCTGTGCATAACGAAGCATTCAACTTCTTGACTGTGAGCATTTGAAGGAGCCTTTCTTTTTCCAAAGCCTGGCAGCACCATCAAGCCAGCTGAGAATTGATTATATGACTGCAGGGCTGAATGCTCGACTGTCAGGGTGCACTCTTGCACGCACCTTCCACCAAGGGTCACTAGAAGGCGGGGGTGTGAAGATCCACAAGAGAACCTTCACAGGAGGTGGTGCTTTCTTTGTGCGATCTTGGATCTTCTGGGCAAGATCACTGCCACCCTTTTTCAAGTTGCCTGCCTCGGCATGCTTCACCACCAGGCGCTGCAGCTGCTGCTTCTCTGTATTGTTCAAAGGCAGCACTGGTCGTGTTGGCCCAAGCTGACTTGAGAGGACACCATCAAAGACTTGTTTGTGATGTCCCTCGACCAGGCGATCGGATACCCTGTGAGCGAGCAAGCTTTTCAGGACTGGCCATGTGATGCAGTCAGGCACATGGACGGTGGATGTGTTTGTGAACAATTTTAAGAAGTGATACTCACCAGTATATTGGGACCAGAAGCTCGAGAACTGTCAGCCCTGCAAGATAATCCAAACGAATATGCTATTTGCTTTGTTACATACTAGCATCAGCATGGAAAACAACAAGCAGGCGACAGAGCTGCACCACGGAACACAGATCGGATATAGATCATTGCAACTCACCCAGGACTTTTGCCAGCGTCTGAGGGTCCTTGAGCGGGTAAACCACTCCTAAGACGGGATACAGAGAGGGATGCATGGTTGCGATTGCGTCTCTGTGGCTTTGCGTTGCATTTCCTGTTCGGTCTGCGTTCTGATGGCAGCTGCCAGGAAGCTTCTTTTAAGTTCCAAATTTGTGCAAGCCAAAAGAGGCCCACATGCGTGCATCTTGCATGCAGGTTGGGCCAAGGGCTGAAGAAACAACCATTCGTGTGCAAGCTGAGTGCTCGGAGATCACTCTTTGATCCTGAAATCTTATTCTAAAGAAAAGGTGGTCCGCAAGGCCTTGGCACCTAGGCACCTTCAAGCTGCTACAGCCTGAGGCCTGCACTGAAGCCTCGAGGCACCTTCAAGTTGCTACAGTGTGTTTCGACTAGTACTCAACAGGTGAGTCTCAACCAATTGGCCTGGAGGTTGGCCTGCCAGAGTGGCTACGTGGCTGCCCACGCTATGCAGTGCATTCACTGAGTCCTGCTGCATGTGGCAACTTTTTTGTGCCAGAAAACTGTGGTTGCCAGTGCCTGACTTCAACATTTCCAAAGTTCCAAAGTCAGCCTCAGCTAGCTAGCTATATATAGCTGTTCATGAAGCTAGCTATTCAGGCCCTGGGCAGGCGGAATTCGAATCAAGCGCACGGTCTGCATACCATTGGCCCTCAGGGAATTGACAGAATAAAGGTCCACAAATTCCCGCATCAATCAAGAATGTGAGTGTAGCTTACTGAGTCATTCAGTCAAGGAGCATACTGGCATTGTCATGCCAGCCTGACTCTCTGAAATGAAGTCACACTCCCATGAGTTGGTCTCCCAGATCTGGTAAGCTTTGCCTGCAGCTGACATCCCTTCAATTAAAGTGTGCATATTGTCAACTAGAGACGCTCTATGTGACTTCTCCGCGAGCCATGTCTATTGGATTCACAGGTGCCGGCAATTGGCGGCGCATTCCTGAGATGCGGAATCATGCAATGTTGTTGCTGGAGATATTCAGAGGGGATGACATGTCTGCCTTCAAGATGGCTGCTATCATGGAGTCCCAGAATTTCTCCACGTCCACAGTCTGCAGTGCATTACAATCATGGACTTACGAGCTCATCAATGTCAAGAATGGCAATCATCTTGGCAAACTATGAAAGCCATCCGGACCAAGGCACTCAATTATTTTGCCTTCAAAAGACTGCAGTGAATGGCATACCAGGGCAACAGACGCATTTTCTGGAAGTGCGTTCTGTCTCCTGTGTATGTCACAGACGGTCTGGCCAGCGCTCAATGTGCTGCATGTCTCAATGTCCACGCGCATCCTCCTCACCTGAAGACAGGCCCAAGCAAGTGACTCCTGGAAGCTGCCCAGTGCTGGGCATGCCAAGCATCGCCCACTTTGCTCAATGGTACAGTCCCACATAGCCAATTATGAGTAGTCCCCTTGGCTTGAATCTTTGAGATTATATCAAAATGTCAAGGCTCTGCAGTCTCACCGTGAAGGCAGAGGGGCAGGCAACGTAGAAGACAGCGAGAGGGTCGTGCAGCGGGGGGTGCTCAAAGTTGAACACCTCCTTGTAGGTCTGGGCAAAGAACAGCAGGAGCTTCTGCATGAGCTGCAGGAAGGGGGTCTGCCTCTGCGCAATGCGCAGCAGCACAGCCGGCGTGGCCAGGGCTGTGTGAGTGACCTCTAATGGCACCATTGTCAGACTGCGGACACCCGCCTCAAACACCACCTTTGCTGCCTCTGGGTCTGTCTGCAGCACAATAGCAAGACCCTTACACCAGAGATGGTCTGCACATGGATCTTGTGTAACATATATATACGTATCTGAGTCTCTTTCATTCATCCAATTGCGAAGTTCCAAGCTCCCCAGCCTTTATTTTCATTCTGGATGTCGATATGGGCAGGCCACATCCTGGCGCCCTCATATTGGCGAGCACCTCCCCAGATTTGAGCGGACTAACAACAGTGAAACAGGCAGAAGTGATAAAAAAAGCCCAGATATTGGTTTGAAACAATGCTGATCACTCCCTGAGCAAGACGAGGCTTGCTGCAGATTGTGTTGATCACAAAAAGCTCCTCACCTGCATGTTGAACTCCACAACAGGTCCAGTGTTGCCACTCCCAATGCAGCCGCCCATGAGCACTATCTCTATCATGGGTATGACTTCAGGGTACAGCAGCAGTAGCAATGCGGCATTTGTGAGAGCTCCCGTGCACACCAGGCACACAGTACGGCCCCTGCAAGCACACGACAGAATTAGGAGAACACCTTGATGACAGCAGCGTCATGTGAAGGGCAGGTGCTAACACCGACAGTGACATCACAGGGAGATCCAGTGAGGTGGCAGGACATCTGGACCTTTTTGCAAATTGTGCAGATATGCGCTCAAACATGAGCATGACTGCTTTCTGTGGCAGTGGGCTGCCAACAGCATAGTCCTGCATGCTGCCGCCCTCTGCGAATTCGAGCCCCGACTCGCCATGGATCTCTGGGCAGAGCAAAGGCGGCCGCAGGAGAGGTCTTCCCTGGCCTTGTACAACATCTGCAATAGATGTGTGATGTCAATTGGTCTGCATAATTAATAAGACAAGAACATGCGATTCTCCTGACAAAATGCAACATACTACAGTTTTAGAAGATGGCAAGGCACAGCACCTATGCTGGACAGTCCTGAAGCTGTGAGCGTTCCAAGGGCATTCAATGTGACCTTCTCCACGACCTGGTTGCCAGCAACGGTGGACACCCCCAGCAGGTTCAGGAGCTTGTCGTAGCCTGTAGGTGCAACAGTAAAAGGAATCAGGCATGTGTCCAATTATAACCACTGAAGGCACATCCTAGGCCATTTTTACCACATCCATACTGAGAAGGGTCTTGCGATAAATTAAAATCCTCCTGGATCAACAAGACTTGGAATGCCGATGTGTACCAGCTAAAATGATCGCCAGAGCGTCGTCGTGACCAGGATCGCAATCAAGCCAGACATCTCTCACATTGTCATCCATACTCAAAGCTTTCTCCCTTCACTGCTGTCTCGTGGCAGTTTGGAAGGAACCACCTGACGTCATCAATTGCCACGTCATGCTGGAAACGAGTTCCGGAAGAGGAAGTTCCTTCCATTTCGGGGTTTCGGAAAGCTGCTTTCGGTGGTGAAGCATCGATATTAGGAAGTTGTTTCTGGAGTGATCAGGACACGGCAGTCGTATGGATCTCGATCGGTCTACATTTGTAACAGTGCGTTGAACGGCACTTTGATCTCGACGAAAACATCGGCTGTGCGCTGCCGATGCCTGTTTGATCTGGCAATTATCAGTTGCAAAACCAAATGTTGCTTCTTCCACCCAATTTTCTCAAGCAGGAAGACAAGGCTGTTGAGTTCTTGAGCGGCATTTTCCAGTTTTTGGGGGGTGCTGTTGTGCTCATTGGTGGTTTTGCAGCGTCCTCTCTTGCGGTAGGTCCACAGCTTGACCTGTTTATATTTGTTTGATGTCCAGTTTTGTTGCAAATAGGCAGAGTTGTGGATATGCGTAGCCTGAACCCCTTGGCTTGCTGTCTGCAGTACCACCCTTCCAGACATGCATCCATATCATGGCTCATACCAGTGTATGTGGCTCCCATGATTGGTGCATATATACTCACCACGGCCTATATCTTCCGGACAGTAGTCGCAGCTAACAGAGACTTTGCCGAAAGGCTCTTCGAGTGGGAAACAGCCGGGCCAACGAGAGACTCCAAGCCACGACTTAGGTGAGTCAGATCCTAACAATAATGCAGCCTCGTGCACCCTGTGTCTGCCGAACCCTTTGCGGGGATTGTGACGTGGGTTGTGCGATGCGCAGATGGTTTGCTTTCCAGCCCAGGAACATCCTGTGGTGGGGTGGTTTGATTTTGTCTTTGGGAGGTGTCATGTTTGACTTTGCGACCACTGCGCGGCTTGCTGGCCAATTTTGGACAGTGCACTACACCGCTATGCAGTCGGTGCGAATTCCTTGTCCAAGAAGCTCATGACCCTTGTTCAAGTGCAGCCCTTGCTGAGCCTTCATGTATCCACCTCTTTGAGTACTGACGCTGAAGCTTCTTGCAGTTGATACTGGAGAAAATTGCTCCAGCTGCGGCTGGAATGCTGTTTCTGGTGGGCTCTGGATGTTACATTGCCAAGGAGGTTGGATGGATGGTATCAAAAGGTAGGCCTTCATGCAAAGTGTGTTTTCCCATGACCCTGCAAAGCTGATCTATTTGATAGCATCAGCCTCTGGCGTCCCTGACATGCTCTTCTGCTGCAGGTGCCATGTGTCCGCCTACGCGCAAGGATTGGAAAAGCCCCAAGTTCTGGATGAACTTCACCACGTTCTGGGTATGCCTCACTGCCTGCATCAGCAATATAATGCATCCTCATTCTCCAATACACAAGAGGCCAGCAACTGTGTACTTCTGTGATTTTCAGATATCATGAGACCGACTTCTCCACTAAAGATGCAATGTATGACTCGTTTGCGCTCCGGCAAGTTGTCTGGTTGGTGTCCTTAAACAGCAAGGTAGACAGGCGGAAAGGGGTTTTGAGCTGGTTGTGCTATTGTGGCTGCAGGGGAGCACTATGTACTTTGGGGCTGCCTTTCTCCCCATCATGTATGCGAACCTGCTGCCGCGCAGCTTCCGTCTGTGCCAAGCCATCGGCTATGGTGTGGGGTCTCTGATGCTGATGGCGGGCGGCGTTCTGATGATCGTGAAGATGGCAACAAGGGAGGATGACTCCGAGGTTGCGCTGCACCAGAAAGTGGAGCATGATGACATGGAGGCAATAAACAGCAAGCTGCTGGCCATGGCTGAGGTGCTGGGGCACAGCCGTGACAAGCTGTCTTATCAGCAACAGCCTCAGAGCGCTGGTGTTTCACCGGCGCCCAAGCTGAGCCCAGGAGTGAATCGATGACCTGTGAGTGGTGGCTCTGTAGCTGCTGGGTTTGAAGCATTGATGCACAGCATTGTTTGTACACTACATTCAAATGTGCGAGGGTGGTCGGGGCAAGAGGGGTGTGGGAGAACTCAGAACTGTCACCTGTCTTGTTGTACTGGTATTTGTTTAACGAACTGAAGTTGAGAACGCTTGCGCACAGTATCTTGAGTTGTTACAGGTAGCCACTGCCAGTGGTGGCTTCAAGCTGACAAACTCCAGCAGTGCTGGAAAGCTTGGAAAGTGTACAGCATTATCAAAGTATTTAATAACCATTGTACGCTCCAGTGTGGGGCAAGCGCATCCATCAAAGTCCCAGAGCCTCAAGGCCGTGTTTCCAAGTCTGAACATTGGTCAGAACCCATTGTAATGTACACTTGATATTGTCTGGTCTTGTACCAAGCCACCTGGCTGGGAGTGTGTCTTCCATTCAATCAATCAATCAATCATTCATTGTCCAGGCGATTGAGTAACTGAGGTATCAGTAATGAGGCATAATCGGAGTACCCAGGAAGCAATTGCTTCAAACAGGTGTTGTGAACCCAAGCAAGGCATAGACCTGGCAAAGTGAATGCAAAATAAGTGCATCAACTGATTGAATCCAACTAAATTATCATGGAAATAAACAAACAACAGATCTCAGTGTCAGGGCCAACAGTGGCCAAGTGAGGAGAAAACAATCCACCACCCAGATGAACAGCCAAAATTGCATTGCAAACATGTCGATTTATTCCAGGATACTCAGATGGGACAGCTGACATTCATAATCCTGCTTGCGTAGGCTCAACTCAAAAGCCCGCTGTAGGAAGCTGCTGCTCATCACAGGAGCACAGCTGATTGGCTTGGGACATCGCATTCATTCATGGCCTTGACGGAAAATCCATCATAATACCTGCATCACCACAAACATGTCGGATGAGTTGTAAGCACAGAAGGGACAAGATGTGGAGAGTCAGAGTCTTGAAAACTCAACATGCGGCGGGGTTTCTCGTTCATTCAGCACGTGAAGAAACTTTTAGCTGGTCTGACTCACCGCAATCACAGATATGGTCAAATAACAGTCTCAGTTGAGGCCAGTGAGCTTTTGCAGCAGATGGCGGCCAGTGCCGGCGTTACCGGGGCTGGTGTTGGAACTGTCACTTGGGTTTCTCTGGGGCCTGGCAAAGGCCGCGCCGTTGAACCCGGTTTGCTGTGAAAGGCACAGACGTTGTCAGTTATCAATGTATGACATAATTAGGACAATACTGTCCACACTGGCAACCAGGGGTGCAGGCAACCAACTGAAGGATTAGCAGAAGAGATCCGCAGAGCGCTGCCAATAACAACGAAAGCTGTGACTTTAGCAGGAGCCAGGCAACCCGTATTGCATACAATCTGGAGCCTTCAGTAATGCAGGTTGATTTGATGGTTGTGGGCCTGGCATAAGAAGCTGCCTTTGACATATTGACATCAAGGTAAAAAGAATTACCAATATCTGGCGGCCCATGTTTTCGTCACTGCCAATGGAAGCTGCATCTGCGCAACATCCGTGAAAGATTTAGCCAAGAATCCCAAGGAAGTCAGCCAGGCCAACTCATCCTGGATCATGACCTCAGGAGCACCATGGGTACTAGCTGAGAACAAACAAAACGAGGGGAATGCAGACATCAAGGGATAGTGAGCAGACAACGAATGGAAGGCGCTGTGGTGACAGGATGGGGGCCAGGGCTGACCTGAGATATCAGCATTGCTGACTGTGCTGAGGAGATGGCGGCCTGTAGGTACAGGGGTTGGAGAGGAATCCCTGTTCCTATCCTCGCCACAGCCAGGCCCCACCAGGCAGCGGCTGTTGGCAGGTCTAGCATAAGCAGCACCGTTGAAACCGAATTGCTGCACGCAGCAGATCTACACTGTTTGAGTAGAGCGTCCCCAATTCATGTACAGGTACATGACATCTGCTGCACTTTGAGGGAAAATGAAACCTATTGTGTTAGCTTTAGGTGAGCAGCTGGTCATATCAGGCAAGTCCAAAGATCGATGTGCCAAGGAAAGAAAGCTTGAAGAATTCTTGCGTCAGGCGTTCTTGGAATGATGAGGAGCTGTCCTTACCAGCATGTGCCGTCCCGGTTGCTTGCTGTTGCTCGTGTGCGCTGCACCTGCGTGAAAACGCGCAGTGAACCCTACGAGATCCACTGAGACAATGCAAAACATAATTGAACCAATCACGAACACGGACCCTTCCCATAATCGCCCATTTGACCCTAGTTACTGTGAATGTGTGTCACGGGAACGCCCGTGCAAACCCAACCGAACTTCTTTGACCATTTTTTGGTTGACATGTAGGCCATGTGGAGTTACTGCATACCCAGATGAGCTGCACTGAGGAGGATAGCGACGACGAAGAGGGGAATGAATCCGTTCGCCATTTCTGTGAGAAAAGCAGCACGCCCGCTCAATCCCGGGGAGTACACGTCTGAGCAAAGCAACAAGTGAAATAACGTGGTGCCAAGGCACCGATCAACATTACTTGATGTTTTATGTACACACACGAGAGGCGCGAATCCCTCTGACTCAGGATCCACGCACCTTTGTAGAAGATAGCACGCACTGTCTTAGAACCTTTGAAGCCTGGAGATATCGGATGCTCAGCGGGTTCTATTTTGCATTGCGAGGGTGCAAATCTTCAATTTCAATATGAACACATTCCTAGGGCTGCCTTACGCAATTTCCTTGGACTTGCGGCCGAATGTGACGCAGAACCCGGCGTCATGGAAGCACGTGAAGCCAAGGCAGGCTCGTCTGGTCATGCCTAGAGCACCATTGGGCGCACCCGATCCATAACCCTTTCCTTCCATCTCTCTCTTGATGCTAAAATTCTTGCTTGATGGTGCGACGAAGGGCATGCGCATGCATGCAAATCGCTGCAGGCATGGGCTCTCCGCAGCTACTCATGATCGATCATCGATTATTGGGCCCACACTGTGGCACCCGCCGGGGTGGCACGGCCGAGCTGGGTGGCGCGGCCGAGCTGGGTTGGGTGCAGAACGCGGCTATGAAAGGCGGCCCCCGCGGACATTCGTTCATCCATTTAAGTGGCAAGGACTGCTTTCACTTCAACAGAATTGCAATCTACACACTGGTCACTATGCACAAAGGCAGCAGTGATGCTCAGCTGTGGAGCACACTGCAATACTGCAGAGCACCATGCCATCTTTGGCAGTGCGCATCCTACTTCTGCGCTCTCCTCTGATGAAAGGCTTCTGATAATGCTGCACTGCAGCGTCCTATGCACTGCATATGAATCATATTTGAACTCTTCAATTCTATGGCTCTGACAATGTGGACAGAGCTATGCTGCCTGCAGAGTCACCCTTGAGACGGTCTTCTGTGAGGCTCTTATACTGAGCTTCTGCCTCTTGATCTAGGGACATTTTCACAAAAAGCAGCAGGCCACCCATCCAGAAGCAACAGCTTCCCAATCCAAACCCAATGGCATTCTCCACATAGAACACTGTTGTGTCCAGATTTGGGACCATCCCAAATACGCCGCTTGCAAAGAATCCCACTCCTCCCCTGCGTATAAGTAACGTGCAATTACGAAGCAACCTCAGCATGCATCTGACTTGATGAAAGTACAGGTGCAAAAAAAGTGAGAGGTCTACTTTTGGTACGCACCAGAAATTCAGCCAATTCACCCAGTAATCAAGGCTGGCCAAATCCTTCCTACTTGTTGGTACTAAAATACCTGTGCACACCACTGAAAGCTTAGATGCCAGTTTCCTCTGCTTGACAGCAATACTAGTTTGATGCTCTTTGCCAAGTACCCAGGATGCAGAAATGAGCATGCATATGCAATGTCCCAGTCTATGCGAAAACATGCTTGCCTTCCAAAAAGCGCCTGCCCTTGCTCTCCAGCACAAAGGAAGCTCCGCCCAGTAGAAACCCCACTCCTCCCACCAGAAATGTGACTCTCTCCAGAACAAGCTGCACAGTATGCATGATGAACTTGTAACAAACTGCCAAAAGAACCTTCTCACTGGGCCGACCCATGCATTTGACACCAGTTGTCAGATATTTACCTGAGCAGTTGGGGACAACACCACACTCTCAAACTGATCAGCCAAACTGACTGTCGTGCCAATGTTGTACCTGCTCGCACCAGAATCACTTTACTGCAAGTTGCTTGCAGCGCCCAAGCATACTAACACTTAGACTTTCAGCATGTGTTTGTGCAGCTGGTGGGCGTACTCACAGGACTGCTCCGAACGTGTAGACAACCCCTCCCCACCAGGCAACGCTCCGAGATTTGATCCCCAGCCATCTGTATTTAGGCCTCGTGTTGAGATCAGGCTGCACCTTCCAGGAGGAGTACTTCTCTTGGAACCTTTCATTCTGTGCTGCAACGGTTATAAGGAAGCATCCCAATGTGAATAGATAGCTTCCCAGACAAAAGGTGACATACACCAGCCATGTGTAAGCACTGGTGAGCCCAGCTTTAGGCTTCACCTCCAGCTGCACAGACAAGACAAGACACTGTGGGTGCTGACTAGGTCATTCCTTATGCAGTGCATGCATCCAAGTGGCCTCAATCATCTGGTCAGATCATGACATGAACAAGTGCTGCGGTACCTGTGAGCTCCCACTGAAGCTCCCAATCACAAAACAAGTGCCTCCAAAGAAAGCAGCTCCGGCAATCCACCTTTGGGCAAATTGCGTAGGTAGTCAGGACGCATTGCTGCGTTCGGGATATCGTTCTTGCACCCACAAATTATCATGGGAAAGCATGTGGGTGATGGATCGAACTGGGTCCTTACCAGTCCACTGCTGATGGGGTTGTTTTATGGTACTTTGCAGGCTTCAGCAGAGCGTCAACAAGGATGAGTTTCTTCATCCCTGATCGACTTGAGTTTCTGTTATGAGAGTCCGTGCATGCCGGTATCCAGCAGAATTTTGGCCTGAGGCTGATCTCTCGAGACTTACATCTGCAAAATATCCATGGTACAGTACACCTTCCAAAAGATGTTTTGTCGACAGGATAAACCCCCTCGTGTCAGAGTCGTCAACTTACGTCCTTCGATATGTTTAAGGAGCAACTCACAGAGATTCCCAGCCAGCTTCCCACTCCTTGGAAACTGCAAGCCGGAACCCCTGCATTATAACATGTTGCTCGGCTGAGGTAGGTTTTTGGACGATCATGATGAGATTGCTCTGTGCGAGACGCGACACATTAAAGCTCGTCTCCCCATTGCTGTATTCCCTGTATATACTGGTCTCCATCAACGCGATATTTGAGCCCTCTTAGCGTGTTTGTCAAATAGCATCTGCTTTCGAGGATTACAACTATTACGAACTTTTCAATTCAAGAAAGAGATGGTGATCAGATATCTGAGATAAATACCTTGTAGCTGACTGGATTAATCAGCAGTGCAAGGACTGGTCGATCTTCTCCAGCAAAACGTTGTTAAGGCCATCCTGCAAGGCACAAGCAGAGCGCGCCCATTCCAAAGCAAATCTCGGTTACATGGGTGTGATGGACAGAGCGCAGCTTAATGATCGATTTGCCTTAGGGCATGCCTGCTTTCGATCACCGCTACGCCTTTTAGTGCGTCCTCACAGGAAAGCAGGGCACCGCAGAGGAGCCACTTGTGAGCACAATTCACATGTGCGTCCCTTCCCTCATACCTGTATCAAATGTGTGATCTGTTTTGTTACTCCTGGTCTATCTTTGGATGAATGAGAGAGCGTCGCATTGCGACACAGGACACAACTGCTCACATATCTGAGCCAGAGATTGTCTCATATCCTGATGAGACACATCGCTTGGAAAGGGATGGAAGTGACACAGCTTCCCCCTCTGGCATGGATTACCCGGGGTCAGTGTCTGTCCCTGACTTTACGCCTTACAGAAACGGCAAAGGGTGCGTATCTGGGTTCTTCCAGGACATGCAAGCAAACGTTCTCTGTGACCCGGCTACAGCTTGCTTGTTCTATATTAGCTTGACGCATGGCGTTCCCTCATCAGGCCAAGGACGTGGCCGAAGAAGGCAGAGATCTACATTGTGCGGACAGATGGCATGTCATGCTCACGAGAGACCGTGAGAGGTGATCCCTGCAAGATATTACCTGAACTCATGGTGCATGTCTTCTCTTTGGAGGTGTGTTCTCAGCCGTCTGACAATTTTTGTGTTGCTCGCAGCTTCGGGTTGCTTGTCATTTGCCCACCCCAGCACACAGCAGCAGCTGCTCGTATGGAGGGAGCGGCCCAGATGGTGAGCATGCGTTTCCTGCTGTGCCTATATGCTCCCTGCCGCGGTCCAACTGGTCCATCCAAGTTTTTGAAGTCTTGCTGGGGCAGCCAGAGCTTGCTGCCTTCTAGCAGAGGAGCAATTTTTGTCAGAGGATTATTATTTGAAATAGCACGCAATTTGAAAATCATGGTCCCTCGGGCTGCATTTAGGCACTATCTTACCGTTGTAGGAAGCCATTTAAAATGCACATCCGCTGTCATGATGTAAATTGAGCTACGCACTGTGTGCAGCGTGCTGGTGTTGAAGAAGCTGGGGGACGAGCAGTGGGACAGTTACCTGCGCGTGCTGCGCTACTTGGGAGCCGAGGAGGGCATGCGCGTCATTGTGGAGCCCCATGAGTACCTGAAGCTGGCCCAGCAGAGCGACCTTGACTTCGTGGACACCTACAACCATGATGAGGCCGGAAGGTGTGTCTATGAGGCTTCATAGTAGGTCCCTGAATAACAGGCAGTCAACAGCGGAATAGTTTCTTTCTTTCTTGATACCAGGCTCTAGGCATGTCTCATGTGAATGTCGAGAGAAGAAGTGAAGAAGGCCTGCGCCACCTGAGCCTCCAGACACCCGGTGGGATCTCTTGGATTCCACACAGATATCGTATTTGAAAACTCTCTATTTTGCCGTATATTTTTTTTGAGGTCTGCATGGTGTGTTGCAGGTTGCATCAGCATGTGGACTTTGTTGTCTGCTTGGGAGGGGACGGCACGATATTGCATGCGTCTTCTCTGTTCCAGAGGGCCATTCCTCCTGTGGTGTCCTTCTCTGCCGGCTCTCTTGGGTTCCTCACAAATCTCAGCCTGAAGAATGTGGAGTCCGACCTGCACGCTGTCATCTATGGCTGCGAAGATCTGGACCAGTGCAGCCTTGGAGAAAAGGTCAGAGCTAATCCATATTTTGCATTTTTGGTTCAGATCTTGGCATACCATGAAATACTATTTTCCCACGGTAACCCTGAGGAGGATGCCTCCTGATGCCACCTTCCATGGCTTTGCTGTGAGCTGACATACTGCAAATTGGCGTGGCATATGTTACAGTGTGGTGAAAATGTTCATGGCATCCAAGCACCCGAACTGCGCGTGGAAAAATGAGGTGTCATGCAGATGAGAGGGGTGCACATAACGCTGCGCATGCGGCTGGAGTGCCGCATAGTGCGCCAGAACCAGAAAGACAACACGCCCCAGGAGCTGTACGAGGTGCTGAATGAGGTGGTGGTGGACCGGGGGGCCAACCCCTACCTGGCCAAGATCGAGTGCTGGGAGCGGGACACCCTCATCACCAAGGTGCCCGCCCTTTCTTCTCTTCTTTCTTTCTGCGCGCCTGCTCTGCGCTGCTCAAATTACTGCAGGGCATGCCCGGCTTCGATTTTGTCGAGGCGGCGATCAGGACTTGTAGTCACGACTTGCAGGACTTGTCGAGTGGACTTTTGTCATTGCCGTTCAGGTGCAAGCGGATGGAGTGATGTTGGCAACCCCCACGGGGAGTACAGCCTATTCGGTGGCAGCAGGAGGGTCCATGGTGCACCCCAACGTGCCGGCCATCCTCTTCACCCCGATCTGCCCGCACTCCCTCTCATTCAGGTGCAGACCCTGCTTCTTTCAGCCGAGGACCCACATATTGTGAAGCCTGTGCCGCAGACACACGCAAGCCGTTGACACTCAGACTTATGTCAGAAGCTAAAGTGCCTGCTTCTACCCCAGCCTTGGCCTCTGTTCCTGCCACTGGCGGCAACTATTGACAGCGGGTGTTCATCGTGTTGGCCTGACAGCTGGTGTGCGTTGTATTAGGCTGACGGCTGTTGTGCTGTCTGGGGGTTCAGGCCGGTGGTGCTGCCAGACTATGCAGAGTTGGAGCTGCGCATTCCCGGGGATGCGCGCTGCCCGGCGTGGGTGTGCTTTGACGGGAAGCAGCGTCAGGAGCTGGCGCGGGGGGACTCTGTGCGCGTGCGCATGTCGACCAACCCCGTGCCGACCATCTCCAAGACTGACCAGACGCGCGACTGGTTCGCCTCCCTCGAGCGCTGCTTCGGCTGGAACGACCGCGCCGAGCAGAAACCGCTCGGCTACATCAACCGCGGCGACGGCTCATCCTAACTCTGGCGTTTGCATGCTGACAGGGGACTGCATGCCTTCCCTGGTTGCATGGCCGTGGTGCAGGGCCTGATTTGTATGGGCAGATTTGGCAGGGTTTTGGTGCTGTCTGTGCTCCTGGAGACTTGGGTGCCTAGCATGAATTGAGGCGAGCTTGAATTGAACCCTTTTGGGATCTGAGGAGATTCAAACTGAGAATATGAATATGTATGGTCAATGGTAAATGGTGGCAAAGAACAGAAAGTTGTTGCAAATTTTTGGATCGTTACATTGATGAAGAGAAGAGAGATGCAAGACACACATTGATTGTAACTGGTTGATGCAGCAACTCATATGCTCTTGCCAACACAGAAAAATCTGCAGCAATGCATCACTGCATAATAATCTGCACCTTTAACACTCCCTTTGTCTGAGCTTTCTCAATCGCCTTCACGCCATCAGAAATATGGAATGTCTGTGTGACCATCTTTTCCAGCAGCTGCTTCAATCTTGCGTCCTGCAGGGCCTCAAGAGCTGGCCCAAAGGGTCCACACCTGGGCATGCAAGACCATGTAAAGGAGCATCTAAAAATGACATGGTTGATCAGATTGACTGTTTTCAGCCGAGCAAGTGCTGAGAGTGGCGTCATGGGGGTCCCATATCTGGGATGTGAAGTGACAGTACCTGGATCCTTGCAGGCGCTTCTCATTGACTACAATGTCGTTGGCAATGTTGCTCCACACGGGCATGTCAGGATCATTCAGTGCCGAGCACGTAGACTTCAGGATAAGAGTTCCCATTGGACGCGTCATGGCGCTTGCCAAAGTGATGCCTTGGGAGGATCCAGAGGCTTCGACAACAACGTCAAACTCCTGCAGTGACGGGCAGTCACTAAGCACCTGTTTCTGTGGGACATTCCCCTTTCAGCAGGTGCTGTGAAAGTACATTGCAGCGGCTTCTACCTGTGCATGACGGCTGGATGTGCAGTCGTCGACCACCTCCCAAGAGCTCCCCTGTACAAGGCTGAGCTTGTGCTCGTGCTTGCCAAAATGCACAAGCCCGGTGTGGCCCTGAACAACAAGAGCTTGGGCGACAAGGAGGCCCAGCTTCCCATCCCCAATCACAGCCACCTTGTCCCCTTTTTGAATCACCTGAATGACAAGCAAGTGCGGTTGCGCGGCGCAGCAAGGAGCATTTCAGGAGCATCCAGCACTCTCTGATCACAATGATGACAGGCATGCGGATGATCGCATCGCTAAAGCATGCTCTTGTAGAGCATGAAATAACAGCGCAGAGCTGTTTGGATTAAGCACCTGCTGCTCGGCAATCCGGCACGCTGCTGCAAGGGGCTCCGCAAAGCATGCTTCCTTATCCGTAATTTGATCCGGCACAAGGTGCAAATTAGCCACAGGAAGAGTCAGGTACTCTGCCATTGTCCCCTGCACATTGCATTTGTGTCGTTATGTCTCCGCATGCGGCAATTGCCCTGATCAAAAGCTGGGGGTTCTTAGCAGAGCATGGCCAGGGATTCCTTACGTTTCTCCCAATAATGCCCAAGACCGTCCGCCCTGGGGAATGGTTTCTGTTGAAGATCGGATCTGGATGAGCCTCAGCACCACTGCAGGCACAGTTGATCTCTCCCACCACCCGCTTGCCTTCAAGCTGCGGCCTTGAAGCACAAGTTTCCACCACACCAACAAATTCGTGCCCAAGAATGTGGTCATAGCCTGCGTCAAGACTACCTTAGGCTTTTTAAATGCAGCACACGTCCTTACACATTAGTGGAAAGCACACAGTGTGGTGCCAGGAGCAGCTTGGAGGGCAAACCTGGGACATAGCCCTTCAATATTTCGAGGTCCTGCACATCGATGCAACAAACTCTCTACTTGCTTAATCATCTAGTGTGCTAAAAGGCGAGGGACTCCGGGCTTAAATGCGATTCACCGTAGAACAGACGCCGGCTCTGATGACCCTGATGCTAGCTTCATCAGCAGCTGCAGTCGGCTTCTCGTGGTTCTTTTCCAGCAAAAGACCGCAAGATTGGGAAAACTTCAGTGCTTGCATCGTTATCACCCTGCATGGCAGGGTAAGAAACATCATTTGTCCAGATCTTGCTTTCTAAGTGTAGAGCGGCATGCGAACTGCCTGACCCACATTTCCTACACGGCACCAGAAAGATCGCAGCCAACAAGTTCTGACATCACTGTCAGACCCAAGCGTCAGAAAGCTAAGAATTCGGCAATCTATAGAGGTTCCAAGAGCACTTTTGTCGAGCATACCTCACGTAAATGCAAGCTGTGCTTTCTTTCGGTACGACTCCTGCTGCTTGGATTCGGCAATCTTTATCTCCTGATATTTTTGTTCCACTCGACTTTTTATCCTCAAATATTGACTTTCACGCCAAAGAAAGAAAGAAAGAAGAAGAAGAAGAAGAAGAAGAAAGGAACGCAGAACAGGAGACCCCGGGGGGGACCCCTGCCACGTGCGTACGGGCGCAGCTGGGGGGCCGCGCAGAGGACATCACCTCAAGGCTAGCCCCCGTCATCAAAAGGGAAGGTCGTGGGTGGTCGGCGGACCCGGAAGGACCGCCGCGGGGGCAGCACGGGCATTGGAGGCTGTGGCAGGCGTGGGGGGGTCGCGCGGGTGTGGGGCATGGAGATAGGTGCACGGCGGCGGCGCTGCGGCCGGGAGGGACGGTGGGGTGCAGGGAGACGGAGAGAAGGGCGAGTGTGACGGCTAGAGCGGCGGGGGGAGGGGAGACCT